>CEQL01147258.1_pt1 | contig 10345 bp, 3 predicted proteins | sample 356281 | NCBI WGS metagenome assembly CEQL01 (sample SAMEA2621203, study PRJEB7988) | marine metagenome | biome: marine biome (ENVO:00000447); feature: surface water layer (ENVO:00002042); material: "saline water (ENVO:00002010), including plankton (ENVO:xxxxxxxx)" | depth 5 m
CAAATATTTTTAGGAGAATTTGTGAAAGCTATTCTAAAAATAAATAATATCGCGGCAGAATTTGAAAAAGTGTGTGAACTTTTACAAAATCTAAATTTACTTCAAAAAATTAAGAATATCCCAAATTTAACACTAAAATATATTGTTACAAATCAATCTCTTTATATTTAAAATACCATACCAAATAAAAAATATTATAATTACTTAAGTTAGTATTTATCAATACTACTAATTTGCTTAACAATTACTAGTAATACGATTTGTAACTTTAGGTGGTACCACATAACCACGATTTCTAAGACGTCTTAAAGCTTGTTGTGTATTTTGATAATTTATACTGTTATAAGTGTTATCACCAGTAAATGAAGTAACATATTTATTATTTTGTGATTTAGCCATACTGCCTCTTCCTACAGCATTATTTTTTAGTCTTTGTATACGTTCACCACTACTTTGAACAGATATATACTTACCTACACTACATCTATTTTTTCTATTAACATTACATGTATTGCTACAATTTAGAGTTGTAGGATGATCACTATTTGTATAAGAACATTTTCCTTCTTCTTGAAAAGCTTTTTTCACTTGAAAATTACTAGTAGGTAAATCACCATATGGTTTTTCATTATTTATAAAAATTTTTCTTCCTTTACTAAATGTTGATGTACCATCTGAACTTTGAAATTTACTAGGCATTGATGAAATTATTTTTTTTTCAGGATTATAATTAACTTTTAAAATACTATTCATATTAACTTGTTTTGTAGGAATTGATGATAATATAAGATTTTTTATAGGTACTCTATTTTCAGCCATTATAATTTATGTTTTTATTATTTTTTTTTATAATAAAAACAATGTTTACAATAACATATTTCTCTTTCTCTTTCTAAAGATTCTTCAATTATATCTTTAACCCATTCATGATTACATTTTTCATACAAAATTTCATCAATTTTCATATAGAGTGAATTCTGTTCTTCTGATAAGATAGACCCTGTTAACATACTTTTTTCTTTGTATTTAACTATAAAAGACATTAAATCTAAATCATTTGATAATGAAGGAACTTTAATGACTTTAATAGAATTAATTAGTTCTTCACATAATTGCATTTTTTTATTAACCATAAATTTTAGACTAACTAATTCATGAATTATTTGGTAGTTATATTTTGTAGACATCTTGTTAAATGAAAATAACAATAATAGTAAAAAAAAATCAATTTTTATAAAAATAAATTGATATTTATATAAAAATGCTTGGTATAAATTTAATGAATTTAAAAATTGTAGATTTAATAAATATTTATACTCAAATATACAATGATAATTTTTATTATACTTTTTCAGAATTATCAGGTGGAAATTATATGCCAATTTCTATTAATAGGGGATTAAAAATTTTAATAAATAAAATATTAGGTATAGATAATTCAAATAATAATTTAGAAATAAATAATTTTACAGAATCAATAAAATTAGAAGATGGTATTTATATTGAGACTCATTCCGATAAAACATATAAAATTTGGAATTTAGTAAATGGAAATATAATGAACAGTTATTGGTCTGGGGTAACACCTGATTCAAGCGGTTTTAATTTTGAATGGCAATATATTTTTATTTGGAATCCAAATACTAAACAATACGAAGATTACTATTTTGATTCACATAATTTTAATCAAAAAAAATATTTTATAAAATTTTTTAGTGACAATACTGGTTATGGTGGTTTAGGTTCACAAATACAATTCCAAATATCTTCTTATTATAAATATATTCCTCCAGATCTTGAGCCACCTGGTAGCACTGAACCGATACCAACGGATGCAAGCAATATTTATACTCTCCTAAAATCATTGGGAGATACGGGAGATTTATCTTGCGAAGAAGAAATAATAAATAAACATAATTCTGTTAATAGTACAAATTTAGCATTATGCTATGATACATATACTAGATCTATTCAATTTATATCATTAACATATTTGAATTTAAATTTAAATAAAAATAGTAAAATAGATTTTGCAGATATAATGTTTTCTAATTCAGAAATAGATAATTTTACAGCAAATCCTTGTAAAATATTAATTAATGGAGAATTAAATTTTAATTCTAAAAAATCAAATTACCAAAGAATTATCTCAGGTAAACATTTAACTAAAAGCACCGTTATATGGGAACCAGAAGCTCAATTTGCAGTTGGAAATAAACTAAGAACACCCAATGTTTCAAGTATTATAAATGAAATTAAAAACTTATATGGTTGGGAAATAAACAAACGTATTACTTTTATTTTTAGATTCGCTGGAAATAGTGATAATGGTTATCGAAAATTTTTTAGTTCTATAGAAAATGACAAATCACCATCGCTAATGTGGTACAATGGTAATTTTCCATTAACAAATGATTATAAATTAGAAAAAACTTTTTTACATACAATTAGTTATGAAGATATAGTTATCTATACAGATGGCAGTGATGCATCTATTTCTCCTACTGACAATAAAATTGTAATAAATGGTAGTAACTTTTTTGATAATATTATTTTGGCAAATGGATTTAATAATTTAATAATTAATTGTAATAGTGGTAATAATATAATTTATAAAGAATATGGCGATGTAAGTTTAAATGTTGGTGATAATAATAATTTTATATATTTAAAAAATGGTAATAATTATGTAAATTGTGGTAATGGTAATAATTATATTTTTAGTGGTCTTGAAAATAATGTTATAAAAACAGGAACCGGTAATAATAAAATTTCTCTCTTTGGAGAAAATATTGTTCACACATCTTTAGATTCTGTAATATTTAATATTAATTCAAATGATGTAATTTATAATCTCTCAGGAGAGGTTTATTCAAATGAAGCCGATTATATAATAGATATTTCATTAATTTCTAATCTTGATTATAGTTATAATAAATATAATAAATATCAAATTACGGTAAGAAATAATTCAATAATTACTCATCATTATCACGATGATTATATAAGAATCTTAGAATTGACAACTAATTATTTAGATGCATCAGATATTTCCAGAGCAATATTTTACAATTCATCATACACAAGTATATCTAAAGATAATTATGTTGTAGTTAATGATATTAGTTATTATCCCGTTAAAGCAGTTTATTTGGAAGATACAAATAATTCATATAATGGTATATTTGATATAGAATCTTCTAACCAAGATACAGATGTGTATCCGTATTTTCACGATAAATCATATATTAGATTATGGCCCCAATTAGAAAATTTTAGTTATACAAAATTTAAGATGTCATTAGATATTGATAATATTTTTGAGGAAGGAAAAACATATGGTTTATTTTTGGACGATGGTACTCTAATTGAATCACTTTCTGGTGATATACCTGAAAAAATAGATACGTATACAATAAACACTAATAATGTAGCGGTTTTTACAATTCCATATACACCTGATTATATTAAAAATCTAGATAGATATTATTGGGGTCAATTTTGGAAATTAATTGAAATAGATAGTAAAACATATTTTGTATTTAATCAAAGAAATGGTGATGATTTTTCACAACGTGAGTTATTAATATATTCTAGAAAACGAAAACAATATTTTGAATTTACTACTACTTTTATATTTAAAAGAAGACTAGATGATAAATATTTAGATGGGGATGCTAATGCAAAAGAAGTTTATGAATTAACAGATGAAATGTATGAAGAAAGTAATTTTGAAAAGTTACTTTTATGTCTTCAAAGTGATTATATATATGAAATAAATATCGAAGAAAATACAACTTATGATATTAAAAATCCAAATGATTATACAAGAATAGAAATAGAGTCTTATTATTTATCATATGATGATTTAAAAAATTATAATCAATTAATATTTGATCAACAACCTATTACAAAATATTTTTCAATTAATTCAGCTAATTTATGGTTAAGCTATTTAGATGATATTAGTAGAAATAATAATAATTCAAATAGTGGAGTAAATTTAGAATATGATAATTTTGGTATTACCTTAAATAGTATTCGTAATTTAATTCAGGAAACAACTTTAGAAGAAAATAAAAATGATGAAAATATTATATCAATAAAATTCTTAGTTAATAAAAATGATTTTGATAAATTTAATAATTATGTATTTTTAGATGTTAATAAAAACGATAGGCATATACTATTAGAAAATTATCCTTCTTTATCAAATTATTCGACATATGATTTTAGTAGAAATTATTCTCCAGAATTGATAATTCAAGAAAATTCAATGAAATATTATTTGTTAATAAAAGAAATAAGTTATAATTTTGTTTCAGATATTTCTTCAATAATAAGATTTAATGAAAATAGTTACCTTAATTTTTATGACTACTATGACGGTAATAATATGGTAATTGAAATTTCATTTAATAATAATGGTTTACTACTTCCTAAAATTGATTTATATGATGATAATAAAGAATTTAATGTTCTCTTTGTAACTATGGGCGATGCAAGATTAGATAACATAATAGATTGCATAAATATTAGTAATGAGAATATATTATATAGAACGTCTTTTAATAGTGTAGCAAGTGATGCAGCCTTGATAACAACAAATGAAAATAATAATTTAATAAATTCTAATAATTTAATAAATTCTAATAATTTAATTTTTAAAAATACAATATCTACAAATTTAAATTACACATCTTTTGACAATCCTGATATATATTTTAATGTTAATGATATTTTAAATATTAAAAGTATATTAGATAATTCTAATTCTTTCTTGAATTTAGAAAATGATAAAAATAAATACAGTGATTTCAAAAAACGTTTAAAATTAGTTACTAATTTAGATATTTGTAATAATTCAATTAATAGTTTAAAAAATGGTGAAACTATTTTTAAAAATATTAATCAACAATATGATAATATAGACTTTTTTGTAAATTCAATATTTAATATTGAAAGTCCAAAATTAAATTTAATGCAAAATACAGTAAAACGTGTTAAAATTAATAATAATAATGTTGATAAATTGTATTCAAGATTTTCATCAAAATTATTACAAGTTGATATAGTTTTTAGAAATTTAATTGATAAAAATGGAAATACAAATAGTTTCTTAAAATTTGAGGTTAATTCAACTGAATTAAATGATAAATACGGTGGTATTCAAATATTTATTAGATTAAATAATGTTGAAATAATTGATAATAGTAATTATGAATTTGATAATTTTAATTATGTGAAAGGAGGAATATATATAAATAAAAATGATGTATTTGATTTATTTATAAATTATATCGATAGTAAAAGTATTAATATATTAATTCTGTATGTAAATACATTAGATAGTTTCAATACTAATATAATAAAAGATACTGGCTACAACGAAGAAATAACAAGTTCATTGCTATTTTATTTAAAAGTTAATCAAAAACCATTAAATCTAAGTGATATTGAATTGTCAAGTTTATATATCCCAAGTTCTTCTCCATATTATACATTAAGAGCTATAAAAGGTGACGGTAAAGAATATTATTTAGAAGCAAGCGATGAAGAATATTACTATAATAGTAGTAAATATTTATATAAAGAATCACATAGTTTAGTTTTACCTAAGTTTTCTAATAAAGTGGATTTTTGGTATGATAGATGTATCACTCATAGATTATCTAATTTTAATAATTTACCTTCATATAATAATCAATACCAAAATTATGGTCAGTCGCCTGGGTATAATGATGAATTCGGAGAAAGAGTAATTATATCTGGTAATGGTAAGAGAGTAGCTATTTCTTCATTCAAAGAATTTATAGATGAAGATGTTATAGATGGATTCAATGATCAAATATATCATAATAAAGGTAAGGGATGTGTAAGAATATATGAAAAAGATGATGATAATCATTATACTTTGTTAAAAAGACTAACTGCGTATGAAATTTTAGAGAATCAATATTATTCCGATATACCAGAAGAATATAATAATCTTAGTGTATTTGGAAATAGTTTATCTTTTAATTATGATGGAACCAGAATTGCAATTGGTAATACACTATATGGTATTAATGATGTTTTACCAGGTAGATGCGGAAATGTTTCCATTTTTCAAGAGGACAATAATAATATATATAATTGGATTAAAATAGGAGATAATATAGGATCTGAGCATATGATTGCTAATTCAGACGGTGGTTACAGTGTTTCATTGAATTCTGATGGTAATATTTTAGCAATTGGATGTCCAGGTATAATATCCGATGAGGGAATTGACGGAGCTGAAGGTGGTTTTGTTTTAGTTTATATTTTTAATCAAGAAATGTGGCAGAAATATCCAAATGATAATAATAAAATTTCTAGGTTAACTCCATTATTAGTAAATACAATTGGCTCCTTATTTGGACAAAGATTTGGCCATTCTTTAAAATTAAATTCAGCCGGTGATAAAATAATCATAGGAGCACCATTTAATATAGATAAATACGATATTCGTAAAAATACAAACGATTCTATTTTATTTTCACCAGGATATGCAGCTGTTTTTAAAATAGAAAGAAGTGAATGGGTATTACTTGGTAATCCGATTGAATTAAATAATTATATAATAGATAGTGGTACAGCTGTATTTACAAACGTTAATTTTGGATATCATGTAGATTTAAATGATGTAGGAGATACGATATTTATAGTTTCAAGAAATCAGTTTACGCAAGAAAATTATAATGAAAAAACGGAAAGAGAAGGACAAACTGGAGTCAGATGGCACAGAGGGGATGGGTCTGTACATATATTAAGTTATAATATAGATTCAGATGCTTGGTTATATAAAGGAAATAATTCAATAATTTTTTCAGAAAGTAAAACACATGAATATTCTAATAGAGGAACTATAACAAATTGTTCCACTACTTTTGATGGAAATATGCTAATATTTGGTTCTTATCGATTAGGAAACAACGAACAAAACGGAGTAATTTTTGTTTATTTTTATAATTCAAGTAATAATACTTGGGAAAAAATTTCTGAATTATATAATGAATATCAGTTTGAAAATCTAGGTTATTATGTAGATATAGCAAGAAATGGTAGTTTAATAGTATCATCTGGAAAAAAAGGAATTTATAATAAAAATAATTATAACTACAAGACTGGTAATGTAATGTTTTTTAATTTTAAAAACAATCAACCACAATGGTTTAATAAAAATTATGACATACATTTAACACCTTCTTATTTATCGGATACATCATTTGCAAATATATATTTTAGATATAGTTTTGATAATTATAATATGTGTCAAGTTTTAATAAAATATAACGAAACAGATAATTATAATGAATTAACATCAAAATTTAAATTAAATATATTAAGCGAGTATAAAGTTCACACTGAAAATATATTTAGATTTGCTTGTTGGCCTACATTTGTTAATAATAATACACTACCCACCATTATAATACATAATAATGTAAATCAAGTTTTTGATCCACATACTGATCTTAGCTATTTAACCGTATTTGGAAAAGAGAATACAATATATAAAGATGTAGGAATTATGATAAATGGTTTCGAATTTGATGCAAGTTTTAATTTTATGAAATTTTTAAATGATAGTTCTAATACACCACATTATCCATTCATAATTCCTTTTAATACTAATGATAAAAGTATATTTGATTATAGTTATAACTTATATGCACCAATATTAAACAATGATAATTTTAATAACTTTAATTTAATGTCTAATTCATTCTCAAAATCACCATTTTGGATGGACACAATTGTTGGCGATCGCATTTTTAGAAAAGAAGGATATGATGGATCATTTACATCATTTACAAGTGATTTAACAATTCCGGATATTTCAGATATTCCATGTCATAGATTTGATACATCATTAAGTGAATACAATGGAAATTTCTATAACAATAAATATTACAATAATCATGTAGTGGAAATATTTGTAGAGAAAACATTTGAAAGTAAATTTATTTATGATTACAATGTTTTAATTTATAATAATAGTAAATTTATAGTTTACGAAACTAGATGGCAAAAAATATTTAATAATTTTGGTAATGAGTTAATAAAAGTATCTCTCTACAATGAATCTATTGATAATAGTAATACATTTTTAAATATTGAAATATCAAATAATATCAATATAAATAAAAATATTTCTGTTTTACTAGATCCAAGTGATAATGAATATCCCGAATACAAAATAACTTCGCAAATAAATTCTAATAATTTATCAATTCAAATACAAAATTTAACTACAGTTCCGGGTTTAGGCCATATTTATAGAGAAAAATTTTATGATGCTATTGTATTTATTGAAGTAACTAGTGACATAAATCAAGCAAATCAATTATATTCAGTTGATGGTCAAAGTATTGATAGTGTTACTGAATTATCTGTTGAAAATCAAATTTATTATACAGTAAAAAGAATGAATTTAAATCAATCTGAAATTACTTTTAATAATATTAATTACAATTTAGATCTTAATGATGATTATTATAATAAAAATTTAACAAATGGTTATATAAATATTACGCCTCCTATAAAAGGCAATGATTCTTATTCTTTAGATATAAGTTTAAATACTGATCATTTTGTAAGTGGTAAGACATATGCAGTTTTTATCGATGAAGGTACCTTCTTTTTAAATAGACTAGGATTTAATGTAGGATATTCTGTAGAAAAAATAGATACATTATCAAATAATACTAATAACATAACTATATTTACAATTTAGTATAAAAACTTACCAGAAAGTTTACAAATAAATTTATTAAAATTTTTTACAAATAAATTTATTAAAAATTTACATATACATTTTTTTCCAACTATCATTTTCACCACTCTTATCATTTGGAATTATTTTTTCAATAATTTCTTGAGTTACTGTGAATGGAAATTTAATATTCAAACATTTTTCTTTATCAAATAAATTTGATTCTGGTTTCATTAATCTAAAAAGATTAATTTTTGTATATACAATTTCTAGACAACGTTTTAAATTTCTAACACCTGATTCATTTTCTGTTAAATTTTTAATAATATATTTAATAGTTTCATCTGGAATAATTACTTCTTCTTTTTTAATATTTACTTGTTTTGAAATATATGGAATTAAATATTCATTAGCGATATTCATCTTATCCTTGACTTCATACCCCTTTGTTGAAATCTTGTACATTCTATCTCTTAAAATGGCATTTACTTTGCTTTCATCATTATAACTAAATACAAATAATGATTTGCTTAAATTAAAGTCTATTTCTGAAAAATATTTATCATGAAAATTACTATTTTGTGTCGTATCAATTAAATGTGTTAAAATACTAATTATTTCTTCACCTTTTGGTGTATCACTAACCTTATCTAATTCATCAAAATATATAATTGGATTAGAAGATTTTGTTTGGATTAAAATATCAACAATTTTTCCCCAAGTACTTCCTTCATAAGTATAACCATGTCCTTCAAGAAAAGCCGCATCTGTTGCACCTCCTAAAGGAATTAATTGAAATGGTCTATTCAAAATCTTACTGATACCATGTTGTACTAAGGTTGTTTTACCTGTTCCCATAGGACCTTTTAACGCAAATGAACTACCGATCGCGTCGGGATTAACTATCCATTGTCCAATAAGTTGCATTATTTGCATTTTAGCATCATCTAACCCGTAAACTGCATTATTAAGAATTTGCATTGCATTTTCCATAAAAACATTACATTGATTTAGACCATCATTAAAAGTTACTGGTAATTCAGAATATTTATTAAAAGGAATACGCATGAAGGTATCGATCCAATTTTTTAATTTAAAATACTCACTGACACTTGGGTCCATATTTTCCATCATTGTAATTTTTTTCAATGCAACAACTTTGAAATTAGTAGGAATTTTACTTTCCAAAATAATAATTCTATAGGGTTTTTTAATTGTATGTTCTTTACTAATTTTTTCCATTTCTTCAATCAATTCTTCTTGATTAGGAATTTCTATTTCTTCTTTAAAATATTTTAAATCATTAATATTATCTTTTTCTTGTGTTAATAGTTTAAATTTTCTCAAGTTTACATTTCTTTTTTCATTTTCTTTACTAAATTTTTTTTTATTATTCAAATTTTTATATTTTAATTCATTTGCGATTCTAACTAAATTGTCTAACAAATTTTTTGATTTTTGATTTTTTTTCATTATAATTTTTTCAATTTGACTATCTATTTTAACATATTCTTTATTTTTATTTTTTTTATCGACTAATTTACCGGTTTCATTTTCTGTTTCATTTTCTGTTTCTTTTTGCGATTCATCTTCGGATTCATCTTC
>CEQL01143203.1_pt1 | contig 10340 bp, 5 predicted proteins | sample 356281 | NCBI WGS metagenome assembly CEQL01 (sample SAMEA2621203, study PRJEB7988) | marine metagenome | biome: marine biome (ENVO:00000447); feature: surface water layer (ENVO:00002042); material: "saline water (ENVO:00002010), including plankton (ENVO:xxxxxxxx)" | depth 5 m
CCTTTAAATAAAACAGCACTAGCATAAATATCTCCAAATACCCTCAAAGATCTTTGGAAATTATCTTTCGTTCTCATATGTTGAGCATAAGGGTTATTCATATTTCCAAGACCAGCAGAACCAACGTAAGTTCCAGCAAATTTCCCATCGTCATCTCTTAATGGAATTAATGGACTTGATCGATATGCACCCTCTAACTGGTTACCAACTTTCTCTGAATCAAAAGATACATTTAAGTGTTGACCTACTCTTATGTTTTCATTCACTTTAAATTCACCATTCATTCTAGTTCTACCAACTGTATACCCAGTCATTATCTGCGCACCCTCTCTATCAACATATTCCATTGACATCATGAATTTACTTGCGGCACCACCACTTGTTACAGTGACTTTGTATTGCTGAGCAAGACCAGGATCAAAAATAGCGTCCAACCAATCAGTTCCGTTAGGACTAACTGTAGCCGAAACAGGAACACCTTGTAGCTTTGATGGAACTATCGGAGAACCACCAGTACCATATTGCGGGTGATTTGGCGATACACCATCATTTATTTTAGATTGCCATATCATCTCACCATGCTGTTGTGCATTAAGCAATGTAGGTAAATTAGTTGCATTCGTAGAACCAACATATGTCTCAAAACTAACAGTATTCTCTTGATTGTAATATCCATTTTTAGTGGTAATAACAATAACACCATTAGAAGCTCTTGCTCCATATATTGCTGCTGCACCATCCTTTAAGACATTGATCTGATCAATATCTGAGGCGCTAATACTATTTGCAACAAAAGGATCATCTGTCTGAACCCCATCTATAATATATAGTGGATTATTATCATTAGGGGTAGCAAAACCTCTAATTCTAACAAGAGGAGCAGAGCCAGGCTGACCACTAGCAATAACCTGAACACCAGCAGCAGTTCCTTGTAAAAGTTCAGCTGCATTCACAACCGATCTCTTAACTGCACCATCAACATCAACTGAAGAAACAGCTCCAGTTTGACTTTTCCTAGTTTGAGTTGAATATCCAGAAACTACAATTTCATCGAGAAACTCAGTACCTTCTGACAGAGTAATCACCATCATAGACTGAGCACCAACAGAAACCAACTGTGTTTCATAACCAACAAAACTAACTTCTAACTGATCGTCAGATGAAACGTTTATAGAAAACTTTCCATCAATATCAGTTACCGTACCATTTGATGTACCAAGAACAATAATACTTGCTCCAGGTATCGGATTTCCTGCATCGTCCTGCACAACACCGCTAACATCTCTTTGAGAGAAAGCGACTGTCACTACAAGAAGAAGCATGGAAAACAAACTAATAAGTTTTTTCATTCTATACTTTAGTTTACTTTAAATAATGAGGATAATAAAGTTCAACCAGCGTATCCTCTCATACTGAGCACATATTTAATATGTGTGAACATATAAAATTATAGAAATATTGAGATATAAAAAACAAATTAAACCTATATGTTAAGAAATTGTTAAAATGAATATTTTATGTAATTTTTATTTTTTATACAAAAATTTTAAAATAATTATAATTATAGTATATAAAAATTATTTTTTTAAAAAAAAACTTATCAATATATTATATATTTAAAAAACTACTTTTCTATTTAATTTATCATTATTAAAGAAATAAATACTATCAACTTTATTATTAATAATTATCGTTCTAGATGATTGAGATAAAAATGAGTTCCCATAATAAAACTCTTTTTTATATTTAATTCCATTTTCAAATATCTCAGCATGGTTTTCATATTTATCTAAATTTAAAATCCTTTTTTTAATTTTAGTTTTAAAAGCTTTCATTTCACCTCTATTCTGACCTATTAAAATTATAGGTTCGTTATTAGAAATTAAATACACTGAAGACTTTGCGTCACCACTAACTAAAAATCCTGATTCGCCTGGATTTAATGGATCAAAATCTGAACCGTTATTAATTAAAACTAATCCATTAGATGCATCATACCTCCCCATTCCAATTTCAGACCCGTAATCATTCCCTACTAATAATAAGTCATCAAGTCCATCATTATTAAAATCTTCAATCAAAGTTCCAAAAACTTTTGATACTTGAGCTTCATCAGGTAAAGGCTTTATTTTAAAAAATTTTCCATCAATATTTTCGATATATGCAGTCTTAAAATAATTTACTTTAAACTCCAATGTTTGATCATTTCTAGGATTCATTATTTTAAGGAACTGAGAATAATTTATATTGCCAAAATCTTTATGTAAAATAAACTTTGCCCTTACATCTATCACTTCCTTCTGAAACTCATGTCTGGTAAAAAAAGGATAAAGCTGGTACTTACCAAATTTATCTTTGAAATAAGCTGATGGGAAAAAATCATTAAACTGATTACCGTCAAAATCTAGTGAATTGACTAATATTTCTTTCCCATTATGGTCTAATAATGTATTTGATCCAATATTTCCAACAACATAATCTATGTCCCCATCCTTATCAAAATCTGATCCATTTATACTATTCCAAAATCCATAGAAATTATCAAGATCGTTTTCTACTCTTGAAAAAATTTTACCATCATTTTTTAAAATGGTAATTGGCATGTACTCTCCAACTAAGATTAAATCAATATAATTATCATTGTTGTAATCAGACCATATTGCATCTGATACCATTCCAATATCATTAAGATAAGGAGCAACTTTGTCATTCATAATTATAAATTTTCTTTTACCATCACTTATTTTATTTTCAAGTATTAAGCTTGAGGTTGGGATTGGATAATCTTGAGGAGTATGCCTTCCACATACAAATAAATCTAAATCTCCATCATTATCATAATCACTTGCCTTCACACAAGATCCGCTAATAATAAAGTTTGGAAGTATATCTTCTGAAAGACTAAATTCGCCATTATTATTCAGGTAAAGTTTATCTTTATATGATTCGTGTTCTTTACTATATTCATTTCCACCACTGACAATATACAAGTCATCATCCCCATCATTATCAAAATCAAAAAATAAAATACCAAGTTCCTCAGAAGAATATGACTTGGTAGAATCTAAAAAAATATTCTTTTTTGAAAATGTTCCATCAACATTTTGTATAAATGATTCGCCAGTATAATTTCTAGAGCCACCTATATAAATATCATCTAATTCATCCCCATTTATATCCCCTACTGCAATTCCTGGTCCGAATTGAGATAGTTTATGATAAAGTAAAGGTTGATAATTAAAATCAATAAAATCATATTCTTTATGCTCATAATTAATAAAAAAATCAGAAAATAGTTTATCAGATCTAGGAACTAAATTATTTGTTAAGGTTGTTAAAGAACTTCCATAACTTATTTCAATACTTGTGTTTGTTTTTTGACCTTCGATTTTAGATTTCTTTCCATTTGGCCATTTAACAATAATACTATCAATAATATCAATGTCTGACAAACCAAAGTGAATTAGATTTTCCATCGATGATAAGTATCCTCGATATGGATTATTTTCAAAATATTTTATTATTCTATCATCATATAAAATCACTTCAGAACCAATAGCATTAATATTTCTATCATCACCAATCAATCTTATCTTTATCCAATTGTTACCATTTATTTCATCCGAATTATTTTTAAAAACACTAGCAGCACCATCAATATTATTTACAACATAATCTAAGTCACCATCATTATCAAGATCTCCGTGAGATGCTCCATTTGAAAAGGTTGGAGTTTTTATACCCCACCTTTCAGTTACTTCTTCAAATAAAACTACACCGTCTTTCTTTGAGATATTTTTAAAAGCGTAATTTTTTAATTTAACTTCAGGAATAATTGATAGTAAGGTTTCTTTTTTAGTGAACCTTGCAATTTGAGTTTGATAATCAATAAAATCTCTATCAGTAATATCCTTAGGGAACCCATTTGTTATAATTAAATCATTAAAACCATCATTATCATAATCACCAACTATTGGAGCCCAACTCCAATCTGTTCCACTAATTCCTGACATCATTGCCACTTCTGAAAATATGGGTTTTCCATCAAAAAAACCCTGAGACTGTTGAAGAGTATTTCTTACATATTGATAACCATATTTATACCTATCATTGTTAATGTATGTATTATAATTATTTTCTGTCAACATAGTTTTCCTTCTAAAATTATCATCCGGCATCATGTCTAATTCTAATATCTCATTATAACCATCATTATTAAAATCAATTACATTATTTCCCATAGAAGAATATGAAGTATGTTTAAAGTATTCTGATGATTTTTCAGAAAATGTACCGTCTTGATTATTAATCCATAAAAGATCATTCGTAAGGTAATCATTTGAAACGAATATATCTTTCCAACCATCCTTGTTAACATCAGAGACACAGACCCCTAGACCATATCCCTCAACTTTTATTCCTGATTCCAGTGTAACATCTGTAAAATATGGATGCCCAAGTTTTTCATTAAAATCATTTCTTAGAAGCCTATCATTCTTTGGTGATGAGCCATCAATTACCTTCTTTCTATATTGATTTGGTTGTTTATACTTATCCATTTCATTTATTAAGAGAAATACATCAAGATCTCCATCATTATCGTAATCAAAAAAACTTGAAAAGATATTATGAGATGGATCATTCAAACCATATTCTTTAGCCATATCCTTAAATTTTGGTATTCCATCATCTCCCCAGCCTAGATTAACATATAAAATATTTTCTCTTTTATTCTCAGGTTCATAAGTAGAGCATGATATATATATATCGTTCATTCCATCCTGATTTATATCGATTATTGATACACCTGATGACCATTTCCCTATTCCTTCAGTATTTGATTCTACAGATATATCCCTAAAGTTCCAATTACCTTCATTTAAATAAAGTTTATTATTCACCATATTTCCAGTAAAGAAAATATCTTGCATCCCGTCATTATTGAAATCTGAAATAGCGACACCACCACCATTATAGAGGTACTCATAATCAAGAATATTCATAGAATCATTTTCAATAATTAAATTATTAAAAAGAATTCCAGATTTATTTTTACTTACCTCCTCAAATAGTGTTTTCTCAGAACAAGAAAAAATTACAATAAGAAATAATAGATAGTATTTTTTAAAAATCATTTTTATAATTTTTTTTTTCCCATTTCCATGCTGATTCCATCATATCATCCAAATCCCTTCTAGCAGTCCAATTTAATTTATCCAAAGATTTATTAGTATCAGCATATATTTTTTCAATATCACCATCTCTTCTACCTAAAATTTTATAATTAAGTTTTAAATTACTTACCTTTTCAAATGATTTAATTACATCAAAAACTGAATATCCTATTCCTGTACCAATATTATAATATTCGTAATTTGAATCTAATTTTTTTTCGTTTAAGAGTCTATTAAGGGCTTTCACGTGAGCAATACTCAAATCCTCAATGTGAATATAATCTCTTATTGCGGTACCATCATGTGTATTATAATCATTACCAAAAACTTTTAAAAAAGCAAATTTTCCTAATGCTGTTTGAGTTATGTAAGGAACTAAATTTTCTGGTATTCTATTAGGTGATTCACCAATGATTCTAGATGAGTGAGCTCCAATAGGATTGAAATATCTAAGAGATATGATTTTAATATCAGAATTTTCTCCACATAGATTTAAAATCATATCCTCACAAATTTGTTTGGTTTCAGCATACGGTGACTCCGGATTTTTGAAAGGTGAGTTTTCTTTTACAGGTAGTATGTCAGGCTGACCATAAACAGTACATGATGATGAGAAAACAAGCTTATTAACTCTAAAAAGCTCCATAGAAGAAATAATATTTTCTAGGGACTTTATATTATTATCATAATATTTTTGAGGTTCTAAAACAGATTCTCTAACAGATTTTAGTGCGGCAAAATGAATAATTGAATTGTACTTATTTTCACGAAAACAGTTTTTTATACTATCAAGATCTCTTAAATCTATATGATGAAACTTTGGCTTAATACCTACTATTTGATAAATTCTATCCAGTACAGAGATATCTGAATTACATAGATTATCTATAATTTGAACATCAAAGCCACGATTGATTAATTCGACAACTGTGTGAGAACCGATATAACCCAATCCTCCTGTTACTAAAATCGAACTTTTTTCTATCATATTTGTGTACAAGTTACACCATCATCTATTTTGGTAACAATTGAAGATAAATTTAGATTAAATTTTTTATAGTATTCTCCTGATATTAAGTCTATATATTCATTTATATAACTTGAATGAATTAAGTTAATTGTACATCCACCAAATCCTCCACCCATCATTCTTGATCCCAATACATAAGAATAGTTCTTTGAAAAATCAACAATAAAATCAAGTTCTTGACAACTAACATTGTACAAATTCTTGAGGCTAGAATGTGATTCATACATTAACTTTCCAAATGAAATGAAATCTTTTTTCTGAATTAATTCAATAGATTCTTTTACTCTTTTATTTTCATTCAAAACATGAGATGCTCTATTATAAAGCTTTTTACTCAGTATATTTTTAAACTTATATAAATGATCTCTTGAAATATCACAAAGGTATTTATCTTCATTTCTGCAAATTTTTTTAATGACTTTCTTACACTCTAAGACTCTGTTGTTATAAGAGCTTTCAACTAGGTTATGATTAACATTTGTATTTAATAATAAAAACTTATAATTACCAAAAAATGATTTAATCAATGAGTATTTTTCATTTTTACAATTAAGAAATAGAAGATTATTTTTTTTTCCATTAATAATTGTAAATTGATCCATTATCCCGCCCGTTAAACCAATATACTTATGTTCTACCTCTTTTGAAATTTTAATAATTTGATAGTTATTTAGATTTAATGAATTTAATGTATCAATTCCTTTTATAAAACCACATATCAAAGATGACGATGAACTAATTCCAGCACCTATTGGTAAGTCACCATAAATTTTACAATTAAAAGCTTTTATAATTTTTTTTTTATCCAAAATAAATTTCAAAGATCCAATAATATAGTTCTCCCACTGATTTGTACTTTTTTTGAGATTATTAAGATTTAATCTAAAATTTTTATTAATCGTTTTTGATTCAATAAAACAAATATTCCCTTTGACCAACTCAAATTCCAGTTTAATTTTTTTATCTATAGCAGCTGGCAGAACATACCCTCCATTATAATCGATATGTTCACCTATCAAATTGATTCTTCCTGGAGAATTAACTAAAACCTTTTTACCAAACATCTGTCAGAATATACAAAAAAAAAAGACAGAAATAAATTCTGTCTTTTAAATATTAATCTAATATTAGATTACTGATTCATTTGACTTTCAACTTGATCAAAAACACCACCAACATCAAACCATTCCAGAGCAGCCTCAATTTTACCTTCTTCATTATACTGAGTTACAGAATAATACTTAGTAATTGTTTCAGCTCCTGAAACATGCTTTCCAATCCAAGTCCCATATGTTCTAACTGAACCGTCAGGAATAAAGTTGTCATCTACTCCAGGATAATATTGCCTATCATTAAATGTAAATGATTCAAAATTTTCCATCCATCCTGCCATACCTCCCCTAAGATCTGCCTTAGATAATGAATCTAAGGTATTTGCTGGAGACCATATAACATCATCTGAATACATATTCATCATGCCATCCAAATCTTTATCTATAAATAGATCAAAAGTTTTATCTGCAATTGCTTTATTTTTCTCAAATTTTGACAAGCCTAAATCAAAAGCAGTGTTATCTTGTTGAGGGGTAGTACATGATGAAATAAATACAATCAGAATTATAAATTTTATAATATTTATCATAATTATTTAGTTTTAAATTTTATCAAATCTAAATATTTTTGTTTAAATAAAGCTTAAGGTGTACTTTTGTGATCCCACTTAAAGTAAAAAATGTGAAAAAAACAGTCTTAATTAGTTTTATAATATTCCTTTTTTATTGTCAAAGTTATGCTCAAAAAAATTATATACTTCCAGAACCTCAAAAAATAGATTTTCCTGAAAGTGACCAAAATGGATTTAGATTAAGTAAAAAATCCTCAATTGAAGGAAAAGGGGTAGATTTATCTAAACCATATATTAATGAATTTAAATCCTTCATAAGCTTTGAAACAGGATTTTCGCTTGCAGATAAAGTAAACAAAAAGTCTAACATTTTACTTGTTATTGAAGAAGGCATACATGATCTTGGAGATGAAGGATACAAAATATCTATAATACCAAAAGACAATTTAAAAGTTGAAGCGACAACAGAAAAAGGATTATTTTATGGCATTCAAACCTTAAAACAAATATTTTACTTTGCAAAGAAAAAAAGGGATGATGAAAATTTTACTGACTTTGATATAGAAGTTCAAGTAAAAAGTTTTATTAAAAGCAGTACTGCAGCAATAGATTATGGATCAGCAAACCTTACCACAAGAGGTTATAAAAGTGTGAACGAGACAGGATATTACCAGGGTGTTGAGGAAGTTCAGACCAAATCACTTAATGTTTATAATATTCCTCCTATGATTATTGAAGATTTTCCAAGATTCAAGTATAGAGGAATGATGTTAGATGTTTCTAGACATTTCATGCCAGTAGATTTTGTAAAAAGATATATTGATATAATTGCTATGCACAAAATGAATAAGTTTCACTGGCACCTCACTGATGATCAGGGCTGGAGGATAGAAATTAAAAAATATCCTAAACTTACAGAAATTGGATCAAAAAGATCAGAAACTCTTAAAGGACACGCTAGATTTGCTGGAAGTAATCCTAAGTTTGATGGTATACCTCATGAGGGCTTTTACACACAAGACGAAATTAAGGATATTATCAAATATGCTAATGAAAGATTTGTTGATGTAATACCTGAAATAGATATGCCAGGACATACTTCTGCTTTAATTGCAGCATATCCTGAATATGGAACATCAAGTGAAAAAGTTGATGTTAAAAAAATATGGGGAGTTCATGACGAAATTCTTAAACCAACTGATGAGACATTTAAATTTATAGAGGATATAGTATTAGAGTTAAAAGAATTATTTCCATCTAGTTACTTTCATATTGGTGGAGACGAAGCAAAAAAAATACAGTGGGAAAATTCTGAAGAAATTCAAAAATTAATGGGAGACCTTCAGATAGAAGAGGAAGATAGCCTACAAAGCTATTTCATCGGTAGAGTTGAAAAAATTCTAAGTAAAAATGGAAAGAAATTAATTGGATGGGATGAAATAATTGAGGGTGGACTTAATGAAAATGCTATTGTTATGTCATGGAGAGGGGAAGAAGGTGGAATAATAGCTGCAAAAGCTGGAAATCAAGCTATAATGGCTCCAAATTCTCATCTATATTTTGACTATTATCAAGCAAAAACAGGAGAACCTATTGCAATTGGTGGTTTTACTCCACTTGATAAAGTTTATTCATATGAACCTGTACCAAAAGGCTTAGATATTAATGAAGCTAGTAGAATTATGGGCGCTCAGGGTAATGTATGGACCGAATATATAAAAACACCTGAAAAAGTTGAGTATATGAGTGTTCCAAGAATGACTGCATTATCTGAAGTAGTATGGTCAAAAAGAAAAACAAGAGACTTTTCTGAATTTAAAAAAAGATTAAATTTTTATAGATTTTTTCTAGATAAAGAAAAAATAAACTATAGAAAAAATGATCTAAGTAAGTAAAATATTTTTTTACTAATAATTCTTCTAAAAAATAAAGTATTAGTTTATGTGTGGGATAGTTGCTTATAAAGGTGATCCAGAATTAACATCAAAAATAATTTTTAATGGCCTAAAACTTCTTGAATATCGAGGTTATGATAGCTGCGGGATAGGTGTCCTTGATAGAGGAAAAATTAAAACATTCAAGTGGAAAGGTAGAGTTGCAAATACCGAAAAAAAATTCAGTAGAGCAAAAGTAGAGTCAGGTGTAGCTATTGGTCATACAAGATGGGCAACTCATGGAGTACCAAATGATACTAATTCTCACCCTATTATTTCTTATAATAAAAAGTTTGGAATAGTTCATAATGGTATAATTGAAAATTATAAAGAATTAAAAAACCTATTAATAAAAAAGAAATATAAATTTTATACCGAAACTGATACAGAGGTACTTGTAAATTTTATAGAACTATGTGTTTCAAATTCAAAAAATACAGAAAAAGGGATAACTTACGCACTAAGTAAAGTTGAGGGAGCTTTTGGAATTGTTTTAATCAAAAAATCAAGTCCAGACTTATTGTACGCTGCAAGAAAAGGGAGCCCTTTAGCATTTGGAAAAAAAGGAGATAACTTTT
>CEQL01001849.1_pt1 | contig 10293 bp, 5 predicted proteins | sample 356281 | NCBI WGS metagenome assembly CEQL01 (sample SAMEA2621203, study PRJEB7988) | marine metagenome | biome: marine biome (ENVO:00000447); feature: surface water layer (ENVO:00002042); material: "saline water (ENVO:00002010), including plankton (ENVO:xxxxxxxx)" | depth 5 m
TTGAGAGAATTGTGGTCTGTACCATCAACAAGAAAAGCCTTACTTAAAAGTCTTGAAAAAGCTGGATTTGGATTTAATGATTTGGTTGAAATACAAAAAATTATTGATGCTGAAAAATCTGATATCTTTGATGTTTTAGAATTTGTTGCTTTTGCTAAAAAACCATTAACTAGATTAAAAAGAATAAAAGATGCTGAAGAAATAATGCAACATGAATTTAACGAGGATCAAATGGAGTTTATAAATTTTGTATTAAGTCAATATGAGAATGAAGGTGTTTTAGTATTAGATGATGAGAAGCTTCCAATTCTTCTTGAGCTTAAATATAAATCTTTACAAAATGCCAAGCAGATTTTAGGCGATTTGACCGATGCAAGGAATATATTCTTAGATTTTCAGAAAGTCCTTTATAAGGTTTAAACCAAGAAACCATCTGTGTACTGGCATGAACCAAATGGTAAGAAACGACAGAAAACATTTGAGACAAAAAATAGATGCTACAAAATTTAAGTTACTGAATTTTTTCAAGCTCAAAATTTAAATCTTCAATAAAACCTTGAAATGCTTCTTCTTCTAAGCTTGCAAGTTTTTCAGCAAATTCGATTGTAAAGTTTGCACTTAACTTTGTTACACCTTTTTTGTTTGTAAAAGAGCTAAAAAACAATTGTGATTTTTCTACCATAATCAAGTTTAAATAATTCCAAGAACTTTTCTGTAAATAATAGTAAGTAATGTTAAATTAGAAAATATGGAGGAACCAACAAAACATAGCAACATTCAAGATGCGCTAAAGTCCTGGAAAGCAGAGTTGCTAGATTTAACTGGGCGTAATCAACTTTTGTATTTAAAAAATTATAAATCTCAAATTGAACTGAATGATCTTAAATTTTTTAATTTGGAAAATTTCTCTAAAGATGTTGACCAAAAACTAATTGAATCTGAGATCGAAATTAATATAATTGACTACTTCGAAGAACCTGTTGAAGAACAATTTGACGAAACTGATGACGAAGAAGAGGCTTCAACTGATACTGCTGATTTAGACAAACAACTCGATCAATTACTTGCAGATATGATTCCTGATGAATCATTACGACAAACAATTAAAACGAAAGCATTTAATGAATTAGTTGATAATGAATTAGCAGATAAAGATATAAATTCTTGGACAAAACAAACTATGGATGTCTTCATGACTAGAGCAGAAGACATGTTTGGTGCTATGTTAATTGACAATGATATGGCACAAACAGTGGAAGAAGAAATAGTTGAGGAAGTTACAGAAGAAATAGTTGAAGAAGTTACTGAAGAAATAATTGAGGAAGTTAAGCCACTTCCTGAAAATCCAACACCGGAGGAAATAGCTGAGTTTCTTAAGAAGTTTAAGGATAAAAATGATAAGTGACTTAGAGAAACTTCAAGAAGAATTTGATAATGAGATAAAAGACTTTATTAATGGAATTAAAGGACTTCAGAAAAAAGAATCTGCAGCAAATGAGGAAAAAGGTGTTTCCGTTATTAAGTACGCAAGACACTTTGTTAGCTGGTATGAAGATGGCAAAGACCCTAAAGCACCATTATTTTTATCTTCTATATCTATTAAAAAAAGAGGCAAGTACAAAATAACAATTTCAAATGAATTTGAAGTCAATCAGGTTCTTATTGAGTATTTCAAAAATGAAAAAGGAATACTACCCTCTAAAGAATTTCAGGAAAATTATATTGTAGACGGTTTAGGCATAAATAAATTTTCTGAAGCTATAAAAGAATTTCAGTCTTATTACGAAGCTCAAGGTGTAAAAGGCTTAAAGATCAAAGATAAATCTATGTTGGGATATTTTGACTACTCAAATTTGCCAATGGTTTCCGACCTAGGGTCTTCTGAGTTTGAAGAATTATTTTCAGATCATGAATTGGGAGAAGCAATTGTTACTGTTGATGGAGACAAAATTGATGAAAAAATCAGAGATATGTATAAAGTTTTCCCCACTGATGAGGAAATTGATACTATAAAACCTTCTGAAGAGTATTTAATTTTAGATTCTGACTCTTCTCAACAATTACCTGTTTTAGCAGCAGGAAAAGGTTTTCACTTAATAGTCCAAGGACCCCCTGGTACAGGTAAAAGTCAAACAATTGCGAACATGATTAGTTATTGCGCCTCGCTAGACGAACCAAAAAAAATTCTATTTGTATCTGAAAAAAGAGCAGCTATTGATGCTGTTTTAAAAAGATTAAATGAAAAAAGTTTAGACTTTCTCATTCTTGATGTGTTTAAAGGATTGAAAGCTTCAAACAAAAAAGAAATCTATGATGAGATTTCCAAACTAATTGAAAACGGAGTGCAAACGTATGATGATAGATCTAATAAAAAACTTGATAAAGATCTTTTTGAAGTTAGAAAGAAGTTAAATGACCTTACTATCAAGACAGGTTACAAAAACTTTGAGGAACTAGAACAATTTACATCTGAAGATAAAAGTAATTTTCTTGAAGGCCATGAAGAGTTATCGGACCTCCTTTTAAATATTGATAATCAAGAAATTGAGAATCTGATTCAAGAGAATACTTCAGTAAATAATTCAAAGTTTTCTTCTGAAAATGTTCAAGAGATTGCCTCTTCAGTTTTAAAGCGAAATAAAATACTTTCTAATAAAAATCTTGATATTGAGTTGCTTGAAAATTATTTATTACTAAATGAAAAATTTTTAGAACTAGAAAACTATGATGACCTATTGGAGCAGCTAAAAAATATCTCCCGTCTTGTGCAGCCAGAGAGTATAAAGTTGTTTAAAAAACTCAATACTTTATTTGAATTAGAACTAAAAGACATTAAATCAATATACGAACTTTTAAACATTGCTCTTGAAATAAACAAGGTTTTAAATGTGTTTGATTCGGATATTTTTTCTGAAGACTTTGAAAGCCTACTAAACGAAATTGATACATTTAAAAAGGTTAATAACAAAAATGCCGCAACAAAACTAAAGAATTTAAAGGATGAGCTTTTTCTAAAATTAAAGCCTTTTCAATTAAGGAAGTTTTTTGTTACAAAAAAAACAATTGAAGACAATGCAAGAAACGTCGTAGTTGCTAAAAACATTCTTAAATCATATAAATTCGATTTTCAAAAAATTGACGAATTAACTATCGCTACTGCTGATATAGCTGAAATATTTAAAGAATTGGAAGGAAGCAGGGAGGACGTAGAGGAAAATACAAATATTAAGATAAATGAGTTTAATTCTTTAGAAGAACTCTCATTAGTATTAAGAAAACTCTTAGATTCTCCAATAGTTAGTGACTTAAAACAACTTGCAGAAATATATAAAACTTTAATTAAATTCGATTTTGAATATTTTAGAATATTTGATTTAGGTAAAAAAGACAATCTTGAAAACATTACTAAAGCAATAATCCTTAAGACTATATTGAATAAGATTTACCAAAATAATTTGAGCGATATTTCTCAATACAAAACTGAATTAATTAAGCAATACAGTGATCTTGATGGAGAAAGACGTATCTTGCAGAACATTGAACAAATAAAAAAACAATATAATGGAAATTTAGAAAAAGCAAAAGAAAAGTATACCAATCAGGCTTTAAAAATTAAGACTGAGTCAAATAAAAGACGTCGACAAGCTAATTTCCGAAAAATACTACAAGAAGCTGAAGATATTATGCTTAGAGTTAAGCCGTGTTGGGTTATGTCTCCTCTTGTTGCTTCTCAAGTGCTACCAAGAAAAGAATTATTTGATATTGTGATTTTTGATGAGGCAAGTCAAATACAAACTTCTTCTGCTGTTACAGCTATAGCTAGAGGAGAAAAATTAGTAGTTGCAGGAGATTCCAAACAACTTCCACCTACAAACTTTTTCAAAACACAACTCCAAGAAGACTTTATTACAAAAACACAAGACTTTGATTCAATTCTAGACGTGATGGATTCGATAATAGACCCTATGGGTAACAAACAACTGGAATATCATTACAGAAGTAAAGATGAACGTCTAATTACCACTTCAAATATTTCGATGAAATACAATTTAAATACTATTCCGGGAATTTCTAACTTGGATGCTATAAAATTTGTAAAAATTGATACAGATCAAAACTCTGATAATGGATCTAATCCTGATGAAGTGAGAGCTGTTTGTGAAGAAATATCAAACCACATGTTACAAAACCTAGATAAATCTTTAGTTGTTGTCTCATTTGGATCATCACATATGAAAAATATTGAGGATTTATTTTTTAAAGAATATGAAGACCAACCCCATGTTTCTAAATACATAGAACAGTGGGAAGACACTGTAGAACCTTTTAGGATTAAAAATTTAGAAACAGTACAGGGAGACGAGAGAGATTATGTTATTTTGTCTGTTGGGTATGGCAAACGTGAAGGAAAAATAGTTTACAACTTTGGACCTATTAATCAACAAAATGGTAACAGAAGGCTTAATGTTGCAGCAAGTCGTGCAAAAGAAGCAATGACAGTTATTTCAACCATTACTCATGAAGAACTTTTAGATTCAAAAATGAAATCAGATGGATTAAAAATGTTTAAATCGCTATTGGCCTATTTCAAGCTTGAATCAGAAGCCCCGGATAATGAAAAAGGCATTGCCGGTCTAAATGCTTTTGATAATAGATTGGTATCTAAACCTCCAATGAATCCAATAGAACAACAAATTAAAAGAGCAATTGAAAGATTAGGCTACATTGTTGAACCACAATATGGTGTTTCTGGTTATTTTATTGATTTTGTTGTTGCCGAAAAAGACTTGCCTGGAAAATGGTTACTAGCTGTAGAGTTTGATGGTGCAAGATATCATTCTTCACGATCCGCAAGAGATAGAGATAGGTTACGACAACGAAATCTTGAAAATCTAGGTTGGAAGTTTTTTAGAATTTGGTCTACAGACTGGTTTAATAATAAAAGTAAAGTACTTGAAGATTTAGAAAAGACGATCAAGTCTTTGACTACAAATTAAATGAAAAAAGTTGAAGGTAAATTAGAATTTAGCATTACAGATATAGTGCGATATTTCAGATCTCCTTATTCATCTTGGGCAACGTGGGCAAATTTAGAATATCCTGGAACCGTTTTTCTAGAAAAAGATATGGTTCAGAACTCTTCTTTGCTACTTAGGTCAGAAAAAAATGAGGATGATGCAAAAAAATATCTTATTAATAACTATGAATCTGTAAAACAAATTCAAAACCCTTTAAATTCTGAAGTTGAAAGTAAAGAATTAATTTCATCAAAAGCAGACGTTATTGTGCAACCAACATTAAGAAGAGAGAATTTTATTGGTAGAGCAGATTTTTTAATTCGCAACAAAGAGAATAACTTATATGAAGTTATGGATGCAAAACTTGCCAAGCAAGTTAAGCCCGAGTTTCTATTACAAGTCTGTGGTTATTCGTGGATGCTAGAAGAGTACCAAAATTCAATACCTCAAAAAGGATGGTTTTTTCTTGGAAATCAGCAAGTGGAGAGTTTTAAATTATTTGAGTATTACAAGTTTTTTATAGATTTAAAAGAAAAGTTTCTAGATGAGGTCAGCAATTACTCTATTGACGAGCACCCAACACCAAGAAAATGGGAGGTTTTCGAAGAGTTTAATGATGCAGCTAACAAATATTGGCAAGATAGTGATGCTCTAGAACTAGTTGCAGATATAAGTAGTAGACAAATCGACATTCTTGAGAAAAGCAATATTAAAACTGTAAATCAATTAATAGAATTCGATGATGAGTATTTGCAAAAAATTCCTCATCAAACTTTAGATAAAATAAAACGACAAGCAAGTGCACAAAAAAAATCAAACAAAGACTTTACTCACATCGAATTAAGAAACGATGATGAATCTGTACATTGGTTACATATTTTACTTCCAGACGAACAACCTGGTGATATTTATTTTGATTTAGAAGGGTATCCGTTTTATAATTTTCGAACAGAAGATACATTAGAGTATTTATATGGAGTGGCTTATAAAGACGAATCGGGCGAATTAGTTTTTAAAGACGATCTCTGGGCTGAGTCTGAACTTGAAGAAAAATATATTTTTGATCAGTTTGTTAATTGGGTAGAGGATAGAATTAATAAATTTCCGAGTCTTAAAATTTATCATTACGCACATTACGAAAAAACTTCTCTGTTAAAGTCATCACAAAAATTTGGATTACATGAAATAACTATTGATAAGTGGATAAAAGACGGAAGACTTGTTGATCTGTATCAAATTATTAGAAAAGCATTCATTATTGGCAAGGATTCATATAGCTTAAAGCGAATTGAAGAAATTCCAGGTTACAAAAGAGAACTTGATCTCAATTCTGGAATAGATTCTATATTTTATTTTGAGAAATATTTATCTACAAACAATGAAGATATTAAAAATGAAATTCTGATGTACAACATGGATGATTGCTTTGCTACAGAAGCTGTATGTGTTTGGTTAAGAAGTATGAAGGAATCATACCCGTATACATTTGAATATCAAGAAAAAGAACCCACTGAGCCTACCGAGGAAGACATTGAAATTCAAAATTATGAAGAATTAATTAATAATTTAGATTCAGAAACTGTAAGCGAAGAATCAAAAAATTTTATGTCAACAATACTTGGTTACTACAGGAGAGAGAAAAAAGCAGATTTCTGGGAGTTGTTTAACTTATTAGACTTACCAATTGAAGAAAAAGTTTACAATTCTAGTAGTTTTGCTTATTTAAAGCTTATTGAAAAGCCAGAATTATTAGATGGCTACTATCGCTTATCTTATGAATGTTTAGACAATACATTTAAAAAAGTTAAGCAAGGTGATGAAATAATTCTTTTAGTTGCTACAAATAATAGTTATGAAGATGTACAGTTTTACGCAACAGTATCGGAAATTACCGACGACCCCTTTGTTTTAACTTTTGATATTTCAGAAAAACAGTGGAAAAGCAAACATGAATATGACTCTTCAGTCGTATTTAATTTTGACTCAGCAAGCGCGATAGTAAATCCAGTTCCAGCAAAGTTTGGAAAAGTTGCTGATAGTCCATTTAAAGCTTTAAAAAATATTTGCGATCAATTTATTGAGACAAAAAATTTGCCAGAAATTATTAATGAAATATTAGAAAAAAAACCAAGCACTGATGTTTCAATTGCTAAATCAACGAATCCTTCCAGTGAAGATATTTATAAGATTTGTATAAAAATGCAGGGCTCGTACTTAGCAATTCAGGGCCCTCCAGGAACTGGAAAATCTACAATGCTTGGTGAGGTAATTGCAAAACTTTATCATGACGGTTATAAAGTAGGTCTCGCAGCACCAAACTATGCTTCAAGTTTAAATCTAGCAAAAAAAGTCAGCTGCTACCTGAATGAGGGAGAAGTGATAGACTTTCTTGGCGGTAGCGAAGAAATAAAAAAAGAAATTGAAGAAAATGAACACATTAGGTCTGCAACAGATAGTCAATCTAATAAATCTAATTTACTATCAACCTTTATTAATAAAATTTGTCATAAGAGATATGAAGATCAGTTTGATTTTATAGTTATTGATGAAGTTGGTCAGGTTCCTTTAGCAACAACACTGGCAGCTACACAAGCTACAAAGAATTTAGTTTTAATCGGAGACCCACAGCAACTACCACAGGTAAAGAAAGGATCTCATCCTAACAATAATGGTTTTACAACCTTGGAGTACTTAGTTGCGGAAGATGTGACGATTCATAAAGAGTTAGGAGTTTTTCTAGATAAAACCTACAGGCTACACCCAACAATAAATAGTTTCATATCAACTTTCTTTTATGACAATAGATTATTGAATGATAACTTTACTTCACAAAGATTTTTAAATAGTTACAAAAAGCCTCTCGTGCCTTCAGGCATCCAATTTATAAATGTAGATCATGAAGGCAACACACAAGCAAGCTTTGAGGAGATAGATGCATTAGAAGACATAATAGAAAAATTACTTACTTCTGAAATTAATTTAGGTAGTCAAATTAGAAAATTGATAGAGGAAGATATTTTGATTGTCTCACCTTACAATCTTCAGGTTTATGAAATTGGAAAGAGATTGGGAGAAAAATTTCGAGTTGGTACAGTCGATAAATTTCAAGGCCAAGAAGCACCTGTGGTCATAGTCTCCCTTGCTGCTTCAAACTACGAAGACGCACCTAGAGGAATAGATTTTATATTGAATTACAACAGAATGAATGTTGCTTTATCAAGAGCTCAGTGCTTGAGTATTGTGATAGGGTCACCGAAATTAACAAATCTACATTATCAAAGTTTAAACTCAATAAAACTCTCTAATTTTCATAGGACCCTTATTGATCCCAGTTCATTAATTCTTTAACTTCTTGATTACCTATTACAATTAAGTAAGTAGTAGCTCTTGACATACCTACATACATTAAGCTTTTAATATCTGATGTATTTTCAGATTTTAAACTTTCTATATTTGGAGCTAGTAATACTATAACTTCACTTTCTAAACCTTTAAATTTATAAATAGACTCTATATTAATACTTCCAATACCACCAATTTTCTTATTCTCTTTGTATCTAGCTTGTTCAACTTCATCTAAATATCGGCTGTGAGGAATTAAAATTTGTACTTGTGATACTTCATATCTTTCATGTTCAAATAAATTTTCAATTGTGCTTGAAAGAACTTCTAAACTACTATTCCAGTCACCTTTACTTAGTTTAAATTCTGGTTCAATACCACGTATACTTGTAGGTAGCTGTTCAAGATCAAAAACATTTAATACTTTTTCGGATATTTCTTTAGTACTTCGCAGATATTTTGTTAGAGGATATTTAAGCCAAGATTCATTTTTTAATTCGGGCAATGACCAGTCCTCATGGGTTATTGCTTGTTTTTTGTCAGCAAAAATAAACCATTTTTTATTTTCAGTTAATAATTCAAAAGTAGGCCAAAACAATGGTGAAAAATCCTGTGCTTCATCAATTATTAGTACATCAAAATCATCTGAAAACTTATCGAAGTTATCATTGAACAGTTCAGCAATTAATGGGGCGGCTTCTTTGGGTGATAAGTGTGCAGTACCAGCATCTTTAAGATTAATATTTATCTTGGAAAAGAAACTAAAAAGAGAATAAACTTCTATGTTTATATGATCTTGTAAAAGAATTTTTAAGTACTTTCCAAGGTTTTGGTTATAACAAAGAAAAAGTACTTTTTTATCATCATTAGAAAAGTTTCTTGCAGCATCAACAGCCAAGACAGTCTTTCCGGAACCAGCTGGTCCTGATACAAAAATTTTAGAGTTATTGTCTAAAATAGAGTTAAGAATTATTGACTGTTCTTCTGTTGATGACATTAGTTGTTGTTCAATATCTCTTGTTAAGCCTCTCATAGGCACTGTATTTACATCAGGAATTATAATTTCTTTCAACTTAGCTTGTATTTTTTTGAAATCCTTGAACTTTAATTTAGGAATATTTGTTTTTAAAAATTTATCAATATCTTCTAAGTCTTTCTGAGTAACAGTGTTGTTTTTTTCTGACTCTATTCCTAAGTTTTCAAAATCAGGAAGATAAGGAAATACAACTAGAGTATGAATTGTTATTTTGTTTATGTCTGAACTGCTTTTTACATATGGTGCCAATGCTTCTTTTTGGTCATGTAAAAATTCCTTAAGGTTTCCTCTTGCATCTTCAATTTGCATATAAGGGCTTTTTATGCGCTTTTCTTTCGTACCCTCTCCATTTACAGCCTCAGTCCTATACCAGCTTCCATTTTTAGAGAACACTCCAAAACCTTTAACTTCCATCAAGACAACTCCAAAAAAAGGATGAGTTAAAATAAAATCAATTTCGCTTCTACTTACCTTTTCAAATATAGTTATGTGTTGCCTCATGTTTGCATAGATGTGCCAACTATCACTGAGTGATAAAAGTTTTTCGTGAACTTTTTTTTCTGATTTATTTATAAAATTAGGATTAGGTGGATACGAAATTGCCATACTATTACTTTAAATTCGAGAACTCACTCTGTCATACAACAAATAAATAAAGAGGCCCTAAGGCCTCTTTATATTATCAAAAAGAAAGGAAAACCTTTCTTAATATGAGTATAAATATCGAAAAATTTTTAAATGTAACAAATAATACAAGTAGAAAGTCTAAGTATTAGAACGAAATTGATTTTTCAATCAATGTCTGTTATAATGTAAAAATACTGGTTTGATGCCAGTTTTTTTTATTTCTAACCTATTTTCTAGGCATTTAATTTAAAGAAATTAATTTTATTGTCT
>CEQL01075681.1_pt1 | contig 10280 bp, 11 predicted proteins | sample 356281 | NCBI WGS metagenome assembly CEQL01 (sample SAMEA2621203, study PRJEB7988) | marine metagenome | biome: marine biome (ENVO:00000447); feature: surface water layer (ENVO:00002042); material: "saline water (ENVO:00002010), including plankton (ENVO:xxxxxxxx)" | depth 5 m
CGCTTTGTTTTTTAGTTTTACGCTTTGTTTTTTAGTTTTACGCTTTGCTTTGTTTTTTTTATTTTTTGTTTTCGCTTCATTTTTCTTTTTTCTTTGTTTTCGCTTTCCTTTTACTTTGCGATTCGTTATTTTTCTTTGTTTTCTTTTTTTCGTTGATGTTTTCTTTTTACGATGTATTAATTTTTTTAAATTACTTTCTAAATTTGCTTTGTTATTGCGAGTGGTATTGAATAATTGCTTAATATCATTATAATTTAACCTTACATAGTGGTGTTTTTTTATACCATTATTATTTTCACCAATGGCTATATGTGTGTTTTGTGTATTTGGATTGTATTTCATATTGTATTTAACATTGCTTTCATTTACAATCCCATTGTTGTATATTTTTTGATATTGTTGTCCATTTGAAAAAACATGAAAGTTATTTGGCATATATATATTATATTAAAATATTATTTATTAATAATATAATGGACAAAGTATCATTATTTTCTTTAAAAAAATCTAATTTCAAATCATATGATAAAAGCAAGAATAATAAAAAAGCAAAGAAAGATGAAAAGCATGTTCAATTGCAATATTTAGATGAATTGTATACAAACGATTTTCTTGAGAAATATTTTGCATAAATTGAAATTTTTTTTATAAAATTTATATTTGATAAACATAACTTTTATAACTGAAGTAATCATGATTTACAACAAAGCATTAATAAATATATTAGAACAAGTTTCTACTATAAAATCAAAGCAAGGAGCTGTTTTCCCTGCTCGTGCCTATGATAAAGCCAAAGAATTTATCATATTAAATAATAGTCCAATCAAAAGTATGGATGATTTGATGGACAAACCTCAAATAGGTAAATCTGCTTTAAATGTTCTTAAAGAATATATGGAAACAGGTACCGTTACGATGATTGAAAAAGCCAAGAAAGACCCTATGTATGTTTTATCAAATATATTTGGTATTGGACCTAAGAAATCACGTGATTTGGTTAAGAATCACCATATAAATAGTATTGCTGAATTAAGACAACGAGAAGATTTATTAAATACAAATCAAAAACTAGGATTAAAATATTATGAAGATATCATGAAGCGTATACCACGTGAAGAAATCGTACGTTATGAACGTGAATTAACTACAGCATTCAATATGCTCCATACCAACACTGCTACATTTCAAATTGTAGGTTCTTATCGCCGAGGTGCAAAAGATTCTGGTGATATTGATATCATTATCACAGATACAAATAAATCTTCAACAGTATTCAATGACTTTCTTGATTTGTTGATAGAAAGAAAGTTGTTGGTTGAAGTACTCACACGTGGTAATGTAAAATCATTGGGAATTTCACAATTGAGAAGAAAACCTGCGAGACGTATTGATTTCATGTTCACACCAAAAGAAGAATATGCTTTTGCTGTACTGTATTTTACAGGTAGCAAAGCATTCAATACCATTATGCGTGCGAGAGCATTGAAATTGGGATATTCTATGAATGAACATGGGTTATATGAAATGGTTGGTAAAAAGAAGGGTCCAAAATTAACTCAATACTTTCCAGACGAAGAAAGCATTTTCAAATTTTTAGGAATGGTATACAAAGAACCACATGAGCGAATTGATGGTAATTCAGCAGAGTATATCAACACATCAAATAATAAATTGACAACTCACAATAAAACATTAAAAAATAAAAAAATCTCAAAAAATAAAAAAATCTCAAAAAATAAAACATTAAAAAAAAGCACTACTTTTAATTACTCTTCCAAAATGTACAATGCTGAATCCATGGTAAATGAATATAAACAAAAAGGGGAAACCTTTTTAAAAAAACTAAATGAAGATCAGTTATCTTATTTCATTCGTTTATTAAACAAATATTATTATGGCAATAATAAACCTTTGGTAGACGATGAACAATATGATATACTGAAAGAATATATTGAAGAATTTTATCCAAACAATGATGCCGTGAAAGAAGGACATACCAAATGCACGGTGGCGATGGAAAAAAATAAAGTAGAACTACCTTATACCTTATGGTCTATGGATAAAATTAAAACCGAGAGCGGTGTTAAAAATAAGTTGAAAAAATACAAAAATGATAAAGTTATTACTGTAAAAGTGGATGGTATTTCCGCAATGTATTACAAGGGTAAATTATTTACCCGTGGCAATGGAACACATGGTCAAGATATATCATGGTTATTGAAATACATAAAGTTGCCAAATCGTATATCTGATGTTGTGCGAGGTGAACTCTTGATAAAAAAAGATGTATTTAACAAAAAATACAAAGGATTGTTTTGCAATATGAGAAATTTAGTTGCTGGAATAGCAAATGCTAAAAATATTATTGAAGAACAAGCACGTGACATTGACTTTGTAGCATATGAAGTCATTGAGCCTGAAAATCTATCACCATTAAAACAGATGGAATATTTAAACAAACATGAATACAACCATGTTGAATATTTGCATAAAAAAAACAATAAAGTAAATGTAGATTTGCTTTCAAAAATTTTATTGCATTGGCGTGAGAATTATCTGTACGATAATGATGGTATTATTATAACCAATAATAAATGTTATCCTCGTGTGAACGGTAATCCTGAACATGCATTTGCCTTTAAAATGGTGTTGTCGGACCAAATAGTAGAAACCATGGTAACTGAAGTCCAATGGTCTCCTAGTAAAGATGGGTATTTAAAGCCCAAATTAAAAGTACAACCAGTTGTAATAGGTGGTGCTACAATACAATATGTAACTGCTCATAATGCAGCATTTGTGCGAGATAAAAAAATAGGAATTGGAACCAAGATACAAATTATTCGCAGCGGTGATGTAATACCAAAAGTGCATAAGGTTGTAAAATGTTCCAGTGAACCATTGATGCCATCGACAGATGAATATGATTTCTCATGGAATAAATCAGGTATTGACCTGATATTAAATGATATGGATACGAACGAAGTCGTAATGATGAAACGTATCAGTGAATTTTTCAAAAATCTGGAAGTAGATGGATTGGGTAGAGGAAATGTACAGCGTATAATGAATGCTGGCTTTGATTCCGTACATAAGATAATTCGCATGACAAAAAAGGATTTCATGACTGTAGAAGGATTTAAAGAAAAGATGACGAATAAGGTGTATAATAGTATACATTCGAAAATGCGCGAGATGTCTTTGATTAAGTTAATGACAGCTACAAATATATTTGGTCGTGGTATGGGTTACAATCGCTTAAAACTTATTATGGAAACCTATCCAGATATATTGACGAACAATGAAACGGAGGAAGCAAAGTATGAAAAGATATTGGCGTTACCGGGTTTCAAACAAAAAACATCCCAGGCATTTGTTCCTTACATAGAGTCTTTCGTAGAGTTTTTGAAAGATTGCAAAATGTTAAATAAGATAAAGGAGTATCAAGAAAGTTTGCATCAAAATACAAATATCGAGGGAACACTTACAAATAATAATATTGTTATCACGGGATTTCGTGATAAAAAAATTATAGAAAAAATTCAACAACAAGGTGGTAAATTATTGAACAGTGTAAATAAAAATACACATATGGTTGTAGTAAAAGATATTACGAATGAAAGTACAAAAATATTAAAAGCAAAAAAAATGGGAATACCCATTATTGATTTGAAAACATTTCAAGAACAATATGCTATATAATTTCAAGAATAATATGCTATACACTACAATGATACATTAACACTATAAGGAAAGCAATGATTCAATTCGTTGCTTTCATCTCCTATTTCCAAACCCATTAGTGTTTTAATATATGATGAATGACTAACCAATACAATTTTTTCTTCGGGGCGCTCCAATACAAATTTTTTGAATTGTTTTACACGGTCCTGTAGTTCATGTAAGTATTCAGAAGTTTCTTTCCATGCGGGTTCGTTGGTTTCCACTAAACTAAAATCAATATGTGAATACATTTTTTCCAAATATGACTTATTTTTTCTTTTATTGCATATATCATGGCCTTGTGGATATTCCATTACACAATCCAACGCAATCATTTTACCCTTATACCCCAAAAAAATATTGGATGCTGTGTCTAGCGTTCTTTTACTTGGAGAAACAATAACCAATTGAGTATCATCACGTTCCTTCCACGTTTCTCTCAAAGCATTGGATTCTTGCATTCCTTTTTCAACCAAAGGTGTATCCAAATGTTTAGTATATGCTTCTACACCTATATCAGGGAATAACACATTGTGTAAAGCAGTACCGTGACGTATACATATGATTTTTTTCATACTGTATTATATATATAAAAAAAATTTGTTTAATTCCTATTTGTTAATAAATATTTATCAATTAATTATTTCCAAATGGTTGGGTAAATATTGTTTGATCATTTTAATTAATTTTGTAAAATCTATGCATAATAATTTTTGATTGGCTGCTATCATTTTATTTATATTTTTGTCATTTGAATAATCTAGAGTGCTTTCCCATAATGCCAATTGTTTCATTGTATTTGTTTGTAAATACCTTAGCATTTTATCCACGTGTTCATTTTTTAATAGTTCCCATTTTCCGTTGCAAATAAATAATTTTTTTTCATATACTACAACAGGCATTTCTTCTTCCATAGATCGCACATGCTTGTTAAGAACATGTTTAATATAATCATCCATTGATTTTTCTAATAAATCATTAATATCATCGCGGGTTATATTTATTTTGTTAATCCATATATCATAATGAGAGCGTTTGTATGATTCGTTTAATTCTTTGCATATAGTTGCAATTGTCTTTTTTTTTCGAGTGGGTGTATGCTTATGCATTTTCAATTGATCTATTTCATCTTCCAATACTTTTATTTTACCTTTAAAGTAATTTTCCAATTCTACAATTTTCAGATGCAATGTTTCAATATCACTCATTTATATTACGCACATTATTAAATAATTAAAATAATTCAATTTATTATATTACTATAATATAAATGAGTCAACAACATTGCGTACCGTTATGTGATGCAGATGGTAATTATAATTATCAATATTTAACCAAGCCTGTTAATAAACACGATCCTAATGCAAAAGGTTTTAAGAGTCATGAAGTATACAATAATTTAAAACAAAAATACCAAAAAAGTTCATCGAATAACTTAAATAACAAAATAGGGTTAATGGTTTTTTATAACCAAGCGAACAAAGTATATGAAAAAAATGCAGTATCTTGTATAGACAATACTAAAAAAGATACTAGTAAAGTGGGTGTAAAGCATAATAGTTATCATCGATATTTGGCTAAAAAAAGGGGGGAAACGTTACATAAAGAGTTATGTAAAAAAATAATAGAAAATTAATATATAAAAACATATTAATTTATAAAGTTAATATGTTTTTAGATCTCTTGATAGGAGGAACATCTGCGGGCGTTGCAAAAACATGTTTGGCTCCAATCGAACTATATCGAATACAAAAACAAAATTATTTTCTACCCAATACTAGTTTAAAAGAGGTATATAAAAAGGAAGGTGTTAGAGGATTATGGAAAGGGAATGGTGTAAATTGTATACGCGCTTTCCCTCAATATGCTATAAATTTATCTTTGTTTAGAAAGTTGGGTGAAAAAAATGTTTTTAATATAAACAATGAAGTTTTACTAAACTTCACAAATGGAATAATAACCGGAACTACATCTATGGTAATAATTTATCCACTTGAAACATGTAAGACGTATTTATCTTTACAAACCAATAAAAATAAATTTAATAATATTTTTGATATATTTAAAAATGTCCGATTTTCACAATTGTATGGTGGTGTAAAGATGAGTGTTTTAGGATTTGCTCCTTGGAATGCAATTTCGTTATCTTCCTATCATTATTATAAAAAATGTATATGGTTTAATAATGAAGTGACAGACAAATTAATATCCGGTGGCCTTGCAGGCATCACTGCTATATCGATTACTTATCCTACCGATTTGATACGTAGACGATTACAATTGCAAAATTATGATGCATTGGTCCCCAACTATAATGGTATATTGGATTGTTGTAAAAAAATATATAAATTGGAAGGTATTCGAGGGTTTTACCGTGGAATAAGTGGGAATTATCTAAAAGCATTCCCCAATGGTGCAATACAATTTTATACCATGGAGTTTTTAACAAAAAAATTAAAACAAAAAAATTAATAATATAATTACAACATATAAATATATAACTATAACATATATATATATATATACGATGGCTGGTATTTTACCTATGGCAAAGCATAATGGGGAATTATATTTTTTGTTTGGACGTGAAAGACGATATCCAAAATGGAGGGATTCCAAATTATGGAGTGATTTTGGAGGAGCAATAGATAAAGGAGAAACAAAAATGGATGCTGCAATACGTGAAGGTTATGAAGAAATGAATGGTTTTTTGGGTAGTATAGAAGATATGAAACGATTAATGCACGAGAAATTAGTCACGGTTATATCTTCAACCAATTATGCAACATTTATTGTTGAAATTGATTATAGTGAAGAATTGGCAAATAAATTTGCCACGTTATACGATGACATCTATAAAAATGATAGAAATAAACTTTTAAAGCGCGATGGTATGTATGAAAAAGACATGGCGAAATGGGTATCGTATAAAGAATTACAAGAGTTAAAAAAAGAATCAAGGGTATTTTACAAAAAAAATATATCGTATATTATCAAATATTTTAAATACATTAAAAACAAAATGTAGATTATAAATTGAATTGTTTATTATATTAATTCGTGTATATAATAAACAATTATGCATGTGTTATTGCACAAACACAGTAATGAAACATATACAGCCTTAAACGAATGGCGAACCAAAAAGAATATAACTGGTACAAGTTATAATCTAGATCACAAGTTACACAAATCCTTACCTGATAAAACACCGTTGTATATAATTGATATAAATAATGATGTAAATAGAATAGAGGGTATTGGTATTTTATATAAATGTAAAATAAAAAGATTGTACAAGTACAATATATATCCTCATCGTGAGCGAAATCGTTATTCATACAAAACACCGTTTTATATGAAACGAGATGCCTTAATAGAATTAAACAATAAAAGTAAATTATGTATTTACTTTTTAGAGTATGTTTTGTTTTATGGGAAAAAAAACTACAAACGAATGGAAAAAAGATTTGTCTGCTTTGATATAAACATATTATTGTATGCTCATTGTTTGTATGATAATATGCGAGAAAAAAATTGCGTATATTGTGGTAAGCCAAATAATTATCATATATGTTCTAATATGAAACCAAATAAATGTTTATTGAATTATTACAAACGATATTTTGAATATTTATTGGTATATTTTAAAACATTGCGAAGGCGAGACAAAAGAATTGAAAATAAAAGCACTAAAATAAAAGCACTAAAATAAAAGCACTATAAATAAACTATTTTTTGCAACAAAACATTAAATATATTGTTTAATATTATATAATGGATTTGAGTATAGATGAATATAATATAGATGAACTGGTCAGAATTGTTAAATTAGATAACAAAATGCCTTTAACCAAAATAAAAATAGCAAAACATATAGGACAATTAATAAAACAAGAAAAACGAGGCGATGTTAAAAAATTGTATAAAACGATAGGTGCTCATTTGATTCGTCACTATGATGATAGTGATAGAAATAAAAAAAAGTTAGATGCTATAGATGATTTGGATGGTATAGATGATACAAAATTATATATGGATACACAAGGCGAATTAATTATTGAAAAAACCCCTACTATTAAAAAAGAATACAACGACCATATAGTTACAGGTGATAAAAATCCCAATTTTATTAATTATATTCACGAAAATGTTTTTATTTCAAGCAATATGCGAAAAAGAAAGCCTTCTTCTGTGATGTGTAATAAAGTTATAAATCAAAAAGAGATATATTCAAGCACTGATTTTATAATGGATTTAGAAACAACTAAAAAAGATGTATTGTCTGTTTATGTTACCGATGTAAGCATACCTCGCACATGGTATACTTTCGATAGTGAATATGGTACAACATCGTTTATGCTAGATGATACTATTTACAAAATTGACAATGGAAATTATACACCACAACAATTGGTAACTCAATTGAATTTATTAAACGACTTAACACACATGGAATCAATCTATACAACTGTTAATGAAGACCGAAGAAAGGGTGTATCGGGTATAAAATTGACAGCATTAACATTTAGTTACAATGAAAATACTAAAAAAATAACCATCACCAACACATTGGATGAAAATCGTGAAATTAAATGGTATTTTAAAACAAGTACTTGTGGTTTAAATAAAAAGGGTTCAAAAATAAATTATAATCTTGGGATATTATTGGGATTCACAGATATATCCTATACTATATTACCAAGCAATACTCCCGATGCAAATATTGTAGACCCTGTTACAATGTTTATTACAAAAAAAAAGCAATATATTATTGAAGGTGAAAATGTAATAAATACAATAGGTAGTACTCATTTTTTTATTTCTATAGACGAATTCAGTAACAATAAACCTAATCCTGCGATAACTTCCTCTAAAATTTATAGCGATAATTATAAATTACCTGATTATTATAATCCCCAAACCATGGAAATATCATTTAATACATTGAATATAGAAGAAATTGCATCTGCTCGTGAAAATAATAAGTTATACGATGATAGTAATTTATGTCATCCTCTACCAGAAAATAAAAATAATCCGATACATTTGACAAAAAACCGAAAATTTACAATATTGCGATTGAAAGAAGAAATGGATAGAATTAAATATAATAACGATGAATTAAATTTAATACAAAATATAAATATACCTGATGTCATGGCTACTATTCCAGTCACAAAAGATGAAATGCCTATTATTAATTGGAGTTTTAATGAAGAAAATAATAAAAAGAGAGTTTATTTTGGTCCTATACGTTTATCAAAGATGAGAATTAGATTGTTTAATGATAAAGGATACCTTGTACATTTAAATGGTGCTGATTGGGCATTTAAAATGGTTGTAAAGCGATTATATCAATTATAATTAAACAATTGTGCAACACGAATAACCATCATCTTCTCTATCACATGAATAATATCTATCGCGTTTTTTTTTATTTTTTACAGTAAATTCTTTGTAACCCTTTGATATATGTTTATTGTTAAGTTCATACATGGATGTATAGTCTGTATTTTTGTGAATATATTCTGCTATATAATATAAAATATGTTCGGTGTTTTTCTTTTTCAATGCACTGGATCTTATATATAATAAATCAAATTTTTGTATAATACGTTGTAATTTTGCATCGTCTATTCGTCTAGTTAAATCACATTTGTTTTCGACCAATATCATTTTTGGCATATAATTTAAGTTGTTTTTTTTTATTTGTGGTATCCAAGAATTTTCTATATCATCCAATGATTCTGGTTTACTACTATCAAATACCAATATAGCTGCTGTAATGTCTCTAAAATATATATTTATTAATGAATTAAATGTTTCTTGCCCGGCTGTATCCCAAATGCGACATTTTATTTTTTTATCTTCCATATCAACGATGTGGGTGCAAAATTCAATCCCTATGGTAGGTGCATAGGTATCTATATTATAATTTTTATTTGTAATGGTTTGAATTAAACTTGTTTTGCCGACACCGACACTACCTACGATAATGAATTTGTATACATAATCATAACTCATGATATATTATAGTATTATTAAATATTTAAATAATTATAATATATAATGGGAACACGAAAGCGTTATAATTTAACAAAGCGCAAAACTAAAAAAAAAAAATCTAGAAAAAGGAAAACTAGAAAAAAGAAAACTACAAAAAAATTGTTTTTGCGCAAGAAAAACAAAAAGCAATTTCATATTAGTGGACGAGATTTAAAACGAAATACTTCGAAGATGTCATATGATATTTTTGGAAAACGTGAAATAATAGATATTATGCAGTATCGTGCAATTCAAGCATTAGATAATTTAACAAAATTGCAACAATTAAAAAAACATCATTATTTATATAAACCAATAGTTAAAGAATACAAAAGGCGATTGGTTATTCTTTTGCGTAAGAAAAAGAATAAAGATATTTACAAAAAGGTATTGGGGGAATCTTATGCACCAAAGCGTTTAGATAAAATGTCTCATAAAAAATTGGAAAAAATATACTATATCTTATTGCACAAATAACGTATGTATAAATTATTTATGATTATATTATAAAT
>CEQL01018507.1_pt1 | contig 10273 bp, 8 predicted proteins | sample 356281 | NCBI WGS metagenome assembly CEQL01 (sample SAMEA2621203, study PRJEB7988) | marine metagenome | biome: marine biome (ENVO:00000447); feature: surface water layer (ENVO:00002042); material: "saline water (ENVO:00002010), including plankton (ENVO:xxxxxxxx)" | depth 5 m
AAGATTAGAACCTTATGTATTGTAAATATGAAAGTATATAATATTTTTCCCTTAACAATTTGCCAATCTAAAATTGATATAGAGGACAAAGAAAAAAGTAATTTAATTTCACTTATAAAAGAGATGAAAGCAAGTAGCAAAAATATAGATTATTATAATAAAATTGGATCTTGGACAGGAGATACCCAAGGATTTGAAAATTTACATCATAATTCAGAATTTAATAATTTATTTGGTGAAATTAAAAAAAAATTAATTGAATACCTTGATGTATTAAATATTGATCAAGAACAATTAGATATTTATATTCAGAGATCTTGGGCTACAATATCAGAGGGCAAGGAACATATTGATAGACATAGTCATTTGCAGTCCCATATATCTTTTGCATATTATTTAAAAAAATCAAAAGAAGATTCAAAAATAATTTTTTACGATGACAAAAGACACAATGAGTTGATCCCAGGTCTTTTTGAATCTCCAACTGCAAACAAGAGAAAAATAATGAAAAAATTTAATGTTCAAAATTCTGCTAGTATTTCAATAGATCCTGAGGAAGATGATATAATTATTTTTCCTTCTAAAACACCTCATAGTACCCAGCCAAATGCTGTAAACAATCAAAGAATTTCAATTTCAGCAGATATATCTTTAATAGCAAAAGACTCTAAATTGTTAGAGCATCTAACACCTCCAATAAAAAATTGGATTAAGATTTAGGCTGGTTTCAATTCTACTTTGTTTTCTTCTTTATAATGATCGGTTTTAAATTGATTTGATATTTTTTGAACCTCAACTGATGAAACTTTATACTCAGCACACTTGGTTTCCTCATCTTTTCCATGTCCAGTAACCATATTAACCATATGTTCAGGAAAATGAAATGTAGTAAAAACTATCCCTTCTTTAACTTTATCTGTAACTTCTACTTTTAAAGCTACTTCACCTCGTCCTGAATAAAGTCTTGCTATATCTCCAGTATTTAATTGTCTATGTTTGGCATCTTTAGGGTGAACTAATAAAATATCCTCATCACAAAGTTCTATATTGTTTGTTCGTCTAGTCATTGTAGAAGCATTGTAATGTTGTAGTACTCTGCTAGTTGTTAGTATTAGTGGATACTCCTTTTTATTTTCACTGATTTCTGCACTTTCTTTCCAATCAAAAGATTTCAACCTACCTTTACCTAATTTAAATTCTTTTTCGTGAAGAATTTTTGTATCTGTTCCATCTTCTTTTACTGGCCATTGCAAACCTAATTCGCCTAATCTCTCTCTAGTAATACCTTTAAAGAATGGAACTATGTCTGCTATCTCAGCTAATACCTCATCTGCATCATATATTTTTTGATCATATCCAAGCTTTTGCATCATTTCAGTAACAATAACCCCATCAGGCTTTGTACCAGGAAGAGGGTTAGCAGCTTTATTTACTCTTTGAACTCTTCTTTCAGTATTTGTAAAAGTTCCATCTTTTTCTAAAAATGTTGTTCCAGGTAAAACCACATCAGCATATTTTGCAGTTTCACTCATAAATATTTCTTGCACAACTAATAAATCTAAAGCTTTCATTGCTTCTATCACATGATTACTATTTGGATCTGTTTGAACTATATCTTCTCCTATAATCCACAAACCTTTAACCTCTTTATTTATTGCTGCATCAAATATTTCAGGTATTTTTAAGCCTGCTTTAGTTGGATGAACTACACCATATTTTTCGGTATAAAAATCTTGTATTTTTTGATCAGCCACTGGAAAATATCCTGCACCTTGGTGAGGTTGACAACCCATATCAGCAGCTCCTTGAACATTGTTTTGTCCTCTTAAGGGATTTACACCTACTCCTTTTCGTCCAATATTACCCGTAATCATTGCAAGGTCGGCAATAAGCATTACTGTTTTAGATCCTTGTTCATGTTCTGTTACTCCTAAACCATGAAATTCCATAGAATTTTTTGCAGTAGCATAAGCTATCGCAGCTTCTTTAACCATTTGCTTATCCACCCCAGCAGCTTCTGCTAAGTAATCTACATCTAAACTTTCAATATGTTCAAAAAATTTATCAAATCCTTCAGTTCTATTTTCAATAAACTCTTTTTTGTAAAGTTTGGATTTAACGATGAAATAGAGCATCATATTTAAAACTGCCACGTTTGTTCCAGGTTTTAATTTAATATGATAGTCAGCTAGTCTTGCTAATTCAGTTGTGACTGGATCAAGGACTATTAGTTTTTTTCCTTTCATAGTCTGTTGCTTAATTTTTGCTCCAGTTACTGGATGAGCGTTAGTTGGATTTGCACCAATAACTAAAAACAAGTCTGCGTGATAAATGTCTTCGGTAGAATTAGTTGCTGCTCCAGTTCCGAATGTTTGTTGCATACCCCAAGCTGTTGGTGAATGACAAATTCTTGCACAGCAATCTATATTGTTTGTTCCAATAACTGCTCTTATCATTTTTTGAAAAACGTAATTTTCTTCATTTGTACATCTTGCAGAGGAAATACCTGCTATTGCATCAGGTCCATTTTCTTTTTTTATTTTTTCTAACTTTTGTTTAATAAAATCATAGGCTTCATCCCATGAGGCTTCATGAAATTTTCCATTTCTTTTTATCAAGGGACTTCTTAATCTGTCAGGATGCTCATAAAAGCCAAATGCATATCTGCCTTTAACACATGTATGTCCTGCATTTACTTCTGTGTGCTTTGGTGTATCTATTGAAACAACTTTTCCATCTTTTATTGAAGCTTCAAGGTTACAACCAACACCACAATACGAGCATGTTGTTCTAATTTTTTTATCATAATCGGCAGATTTAGATGCAAACACGTCAGATATTGCGTCTGTTGGACATGTGTGAGCACATGCTCCACATGATACGCATGAAGAGTCTCCAAACATCATATCATTATCAGTAGTAATTCTAGATTCAAATCCTCTTCCACTCATTGTAAGAACAAAAGATCCTTGAATTTCATCGCAGGCTCTTACACATCGTCCACAATTAATACAATTATCTAAATTCATCCTCATATAAGAATGAGAGGTATCTTTAGGAATTCCTTTGTGCTGTTTAGGGTTATTATATCTATGATCTTTAATACCCAAATCATTTGCTACATCTTGTAATTCACAATTTTTATCAACCTCACAAGTATCACATTCCATTGGATGATCCGTTAAAACTAATTCAACAATATTCTTTCTTAAATCTTTTAAATCTTTACTACTCGTAAAAATATGTTGGTTTTCACCAACTGGAGTATGGCAAGATGCTAATATTTTAGTTGGTCCATCTTTTTCTAAAGCAACTTCCACTGAACAAACTCTGCAAGCACCATATGGGGCTAAGTTTGGATCATCACACAATGTTGGAACTTTTTTTTCTCCTAAATAACTTTTTACAAACTTCAAAATTGAAGTATGGTGAGGACCTATCTCATAAGGTTTTCCATCTATATATGCAATTTTTCTTTTTTCTGAGCTCATTAATTTTCCGTTACTATATCATCTTTCAATTCATCGCCAAAATACTTTAAGATATTCATAATAGGTGTAGGTATTGCGCCACAAAGAGCACATAGACAACCTTTTTGCATAGTTATTAGAAGTTCATTTAGTAATTTTAATGGAATTTTTGCAGATTTATTTTTTACTTGGTCAAACATTTCTTTACCTCTGTAGGAACCAAGTCTCCCAGGAAAGCATTTTCCACACGATTCTTCAGCAGTAAATTCAAAAAGATGATGAATATAATCAATCATATTAAATTTTTTTGGTATACTTACTACACTTGCATGTCCAAGCATGAACCCAGCGTTTGTAAATTCTTGAAAATCTAAATTTAATTTATCAATTTCTTTAATTGGAATAACTCCTCCCAAAGGCCCACCAATTTGGAAAGCTTTTATTTCTTCTTTCAGCCCTCCTCCAATTTCATAAAAAATTTTTTTCATAGGAGTGCCCATATCAATTTCATAAACACCTGGTTTTTTAAAAAAACTATCTAAACATACAAGTTTAGTACCTGCAGATTTTTTGTTTCCAATTGATGCAAATTTTTCATAGCCATTTAATAGAATTCCACTTGCGGCTGCAAGAGTCTCAACATTATTAACTACTGTTGGTTTTTTGTATAACCCTTCGGTTACTGGATATGGTGGCCTTACATCTACTTCCGCTCTTCTACCTTCAATAGAAGCAATCAAAGCAGTCTCTTCTCCACAAATGTATGCACCTTGTCCAATACAAATGTTTAAATTAAAGGAAAAATCTGTTCCTAAAATATTTTCACCCAACAGCCCTTCGTCTTTTAGAGAATTAATACTACCGTTTAAAGCCTCAATTGATTTAGGATATTCACCTCTTATATAAAGGACACCTTCGTTACTCCCAATAACATAGCCGCATATCACCATTCCAAAAATAACTTTTAAAGGCTGTTCTTCTAATAAATATCTATCTGAAAATGCTCCAGAATCCCCCTCATCTGCATTACAAATTACATATTTTTTATCTGATTTTGTTTTACTACAAAAATCCCATTTCATTCCAGTTGGAAATCCAGCTCCACCTCTTCCTGTAAGATTAGAAGATAATAATCTTTGAATTATTTGTTTTTTTTCAGTTTTTAAAAATAAATTTAATTTATCTTTAAATTTTTCTATATCAGAAAGTTTATCATCCATTAAAAAACTTGTTTTTGCGTAACTTTTTGAAATAAATTTGTCCTGGATTATTTCTTCACCATTTATTATATTTTCTATTTTATTAATATCTTTTCCAGCATAGTTTTCACCATCATAATGAAATGCATGATTTTCATAACAATAACCTAAACAAAACATTTCTCCCACTTTATCTTCGCCAAGTTTTTCTTGTAATTTTTTTTTCAAATTACCTTGGGTTCCTGCACACATACATGCACTACCATTACACACAAAGGCTTTTTTTGCCCTATGTTCTGGTCTTAAAAATTCATAAAAACTTTCTGCTCCATGTATAGTTGAAACTCCTACATGATATTTTTCTGCTAGCTCTTTCATTCCTTCTCCATTCTTAGAATTTAAAGATCTGTCAGATAATTTTTGAAACAAATTATTTTTTAAGCCTATTCTACCTGATAATTTACTAATGTTTTTCGACATATTTTACATCACAACTCTTTCTTTGTTTGTATATATATTAAAACTATCTTTTTTTACAAAGCCTAATAATGTCATGTTAAACCTTTTTGCTAGATCTATAGCAAGGCTTGTTGGCGCACCAACACCAGCCATTAGTCCTATATTCGACATTAATCCTTTTTGAACTAGTTCAAAGTTTAATCTTCCAGAACATGCTATAAATTGAGAATGATTATCAATGATTTTTTTTTTATGAGAATAACCTATAAGCTTATCCAATGCATTGTGTCTACCTACATCTTCTCTTGTAGCAATGACCTTTCCATTTTTATTAATTAAAGAGCTTGCATGTATACCACCTGTTTTTGAAAATTCAGACTGTTTACTCATTAAAAGTTCTGGAGATTTTAAAATGATATTTCTATTAATTTTTGGAAATTCAATATTTAATTTATCTTTTTTTATTACCTCAACAGCCTCTAATGAAGTTTTTCCACAAATACCACAAGATGAATTAGTAATAAAATTTCTTTTAACTTTTTCAATATCTATATTTTTAGTATTGTTAATAGTAGCAACAATTTTATTTTGAATATTAAAATCACCTACTTTTTCTCCAATTTTTTCTACATTTTCTATCTCTGAAAAATTTTCTATAATTCTTTCATTAAATAAAAAACCAGATATCAAATCCTCATCGTGTCCTGGAGTTCTCATAGTAATTGACAAATGTTCAGTAATTAATTTACCATTTAATTTATATTTAAGACTCATTTCAATAGGTTCTTCTATTGATACAAAATCTTTAATTTCTTCTGTAGAACTATTTTTTAACTTAATAACATTGTATTTTATATTCATTTACAAAGGATATTTTTTTTTTAATATAAATCGATTTAAAATTACTCCAAAAATTAATATAATAATAGTGCCTGAAATAATTGGATTTATTATATAATCTAAAGATACACTTCCCATAATCACTATAATAGGATTTCCACCGGCTGGTGGGTGAGTTACATTAAAAAATATCATCAAACTAACACCAAGTCCTACCGAGACAGGTAGTAAAATATATAAAGGCAATGGGATCAAGATCAAGCAAGCAATTCCAACAATGGAAGTAATAAGATGTCCAAAAAAAATATTTTTAGGCTGCGCAAAAGGACTCTCGGGGTATCCGTATAATAACACCATAGTAGAACCAAAAGATGCAATTAAAAAAATTCCAAGCTCAGTTTTATAAGATAAAAATGTAAGGATCCCTATTGTTATAGTAGAAAAAATTCCTGCAAAAAAAGATTTTTTTAAATTTTCTTTAATCATGTTATTTCTTCAACGCTTTTGATAGTGCATTAAATGGTAATTTTAAACATTCTTTTCTAGAAATATTACTCTTTTTAAATAATTTTTTAAAAACAGACCATTCATTAGAAAGTTTTACATTTTCTTCTTCGAAAAAAACATCTACAATTTTAATTAAATTTGCCAAACTTTCTGTCGATTTATTAATTGAACTTGTAGATAATAAGCTTACAGATGCTTGACAATATACACATGATTTACATTGATAACCAAAATCTCTAATTTTATTATTACTAATTTTTAAAAATACTTCCATCACATCGCCACATATCGGATTTTTACATTTAGAAGAATGTGTACAATCTTTAATAACTTTATTGTACTTAGTATTTGAAGCTATTTTTAAAATTTCTAAATCCATTTAATATTCTTTATTTAAAAAATTAATGATTTATATTTGTTTTCATGAATGAAAACAACATTTTAGCCGCAGTTTTAGCTGGTGGAAAATCAAGTAGATTTGGCACTGATAAAAGTTTAGTAAAACTTGGTGGTAAATCTTTATTGGACCATACAATAAATAAAATTGAAAAAACTTTTAATGAAATATTAATTATTTCAAATAATAAATCGCTCACAATTAAAGATAAAAATATAAAAATTATTCCAGATTGTTTACCAGGACAACTTGGACCTTTAATAGGAGTTTTGTCGGCTATGAAATGGGCAAAAAAAAATAAAAAAAAACATAGATGGATAGCAACATTTCCATGTGACACTCCATTTTTTGATAATCAAATATTTAATCATTTATTAAAAAAATCAAAAAGCAGAACTAAAAAATTATTTTTTTTTAAAAGTGGGGAGAAAAGACATAACATATTTGGATTGTGGTCATTAGAATTAGAGAAAGTATTGGAAAAAGATATTACAAATAATTATAGAAAGGTAGAGGCATGGGCGAATAAAATAGGTTTAGAATTGATAGAAATTGATAAAAAAAAAAGTAGTACATTTTTAAATATAAATACCAGAGAAGATTTTAAAAAAGCTAAAATAAAATTAAAAAATGATTTCATATAAAAAAGCAATAAAAATTTTAATTAAAAATAAGATACAAATTAAATCTGAAATTATTTTATCTAAGGATGCCTTAGGTAGAATTTCGTCAAATAACATTTACTCTGACTGTAATTATCCATCAGCTAATAATACCGCGTTCGATGGTTATGCAATTAATTCACTAGATACAAAAAATTTGACTAAGAAAAAAACTAGAAAATTTAAAATAATTAAATCTTTAGCTGCCGGAGATAATCCAAAAATTATAAATATTAAAAAATTCAGTACAATTGAAGTTATGACTGGTGCTTTAATCAATAAACCGTTTAATACAGTAATCCCAATTGAAAATATTAAATTTATTCCCAATAAAATAGAACCAGAATATATTTTAATTGATAATAAAATTAAAAAACATAATCACATAAGATTTTTAGGCTCAGACTATAAAAAAGGTGAAAAAATAATCAATAAAGGAGAAATAATTAAGCCTAGTCATATTTTAGCTCTTAAAACACTGGGTATTGAAAGAATAATTGTTAAAAAAATTCCTAAAATAATTTTTTATACTACTGGAAATGAAATTAGCAATAAAACTAAAATCCCAAACTGGAAAATAAGAAATTCAAATAGTTATTACCTCAGAGCTTACTTAAAAAATTTGCCAATATATTTTAAAGAAAAAAATATATTGCGAGACAAAGATGAAAACAAATTTAAAAATGAAATAAAAAAAAATATGAAAATAGGAACAGATATTATTATTACATCTGGCGCAGTTTCCGCAGGTAAATTTGATTTCGTTCCTAAAATAATTAGTGATTTTAAATTAATAAAAAAATTCAAAGGTGTATCAATTAGACCAGGAAAACCAATAATGTTTGCAAAATTTAAAAAGAATATGGTTTTTTTCGGACTTCCTGGCAATCCTATCTCTTCTGCAGCTTGTTTTAGATTTTTTGTTTTACCCTTTATTTTTTCATCATTAAATCTTAAGTATGAAAAAGTAATTTTTGCTAAACTTAAACAAAGATTTGTTAAAAAAAAATTATTTACTAGATTTATAAAAGGGAAACTATCCTTTTCAAAAACAGGATTACCAACCTTCGAAATCCTTAAAGGCCAGGAGTCATTTAGAATTAGTCCCTTTACTAAAACCAATGCTTGGGGCGTTTTGCCAGATAGTAAAAGTATTTTTAAAAAAGGAGATTTAGTAGAATGTTATTCGCCATCTGGTGTGAATGAAATATTAATATAGTTAATTTTTTTAGTTGAGTAAAACAATATTAGGTATTAAGTTCTCCCATGCTTAATATAAAAAACCCAAACATTGCAATTCCAGTTGTTTTAATTGCTGGTATTTTTTGGTCTTTTGGTCCTTACGTAGTAAGACATATAGATGAGGCAAATACAGTTCCATGGCAGTATTTATTTACAAGAGGATTAGTTATATTTATCTTGTTAAATACCTATCTTTTTTTAGAAGAAGGTTTCGAATTTTACAAAAATTATTTTAAAGTAGGAGTTTCAGGTTTAGTTGGAGGCATTGGTCTTGGTATAGCGATGACAACTTTTATTTGGTCCATTATAAATACTTCAGCTGCAATTACTCTTTTATGTTTAGCGGCTATGCCGTTTATAACAGCATTACTTGGTTTCTTATTTCTCAAAGAAAATATTTCAATAAGCGTATGGATATCAATAATTGTATCAGCAGTTGGAATTATAATAATGGCTGTTGGAAATAATAATTCGGGCTCATTTTTTGGATTTCTTTTTGGAATGCTTTCGTCTTTAGGTTTTGCAATATTTTCAGTAAGTCTTAGATGGAGAAAAGAAACTCCAAAGTTTACAACAGTAGCAATTGCTGGTTTATTTTGTGTTTTATTTTCTGCAATTATAATTCTTATAAATGAAAGTAGTTTTCTATCATCAGGAAAAAACCAAGCCTTATTCGCAACACATGGATCAATTGTTTGTTTTGGCCTAATACTTTATTCTATTGGTTCAAAATATATTCCAGCTGCGGAATTAACATTGTTATCATTAACTGAAGTTATAGGAGGAATATTTTGGGTGTGGTTACCTTGGTTAGGAATTAACGAAATACCTTCTACGAATACAATAATTGGTGGATTTTTTATATTTATAGCTTTGTTTTATTACAGCCTTGTAATGAATACTAATAAAAGATTCATAGGACTAAATTAACATGGAAAACAAAACAATAGTTAACAGTTGGAATGAATGGGATCCCTTAAAACATGTAATAGTAGGCAAAGCAGATGGGTGTTGTATTCCAGCTCCAGAACCGGCTCTAGATGCCAAAGTACCCGAAGACTCAGATATGAAAGGACAATATGGTCCTAGAACCAAAGATACAGTAGATAAGGCAAACGAACTTCTAGACAATTTTGCTAATATGTTAACTAAAAGAGGTATTAAAGTTGATAGACCAATACCTATTGATTTTAATCAAAAAACATCGACTCCAGATTGGAGTGTTGAAACAATGTTTGGATGCATGCCTGCTAGAGATATCATTCTAACTGTAGGAAACGAAATGTTAGAAGCCACAATGAGTTATAGATGTAGATGGTTTGAATATTTGAATTATCGACCCTTGATCAAAAAATATTACGACTCAGATCCAAATATGAGACATGAGTCTGCACCAAAACCAAGACTAACTGATGAAGATTATAGAAAGGATTATTTATCAGAAAAAATAGGAGATCAGAAAAGACTTGAATGGACAGAAAAAAAATTCTTTGTAAC
>CEQL01339988.1_pt1 | contig 10266 bp, 8 predicted proteins | sample 356281 | NCBI WGS metagenome assembly CEQL01 (sample SAMEA2621203, study PRJEB7988) | marine metagenome | biome: marine biome (ENVO:00000447); feature: surface water layer (ENVO:00002042); material: "saline water (ENVO:00002010), including plankton (ENVO:xxxxxxxx)" | depth 5 m
ATGTTTTAATGCATTTTTTAGCTAATAATGGCATAGCATTTCCCATTAGATTAATACTTTTAAGAAGATTGTAGGCAATTAACGGCAACATGACATTTAGTTGGAAATTTCCACTTTGCACTGCAACTGAAATAGATACATCATTACCAATAACGTCAGCACAAGCCATTGATACTGCCTCAGGAATTACAGGATTTACCTTGCCTGGCATGATACTGCTCCCAGGCTGCAATGCCTCGAGCTCTATATCAGATAGACCAGTCAGCGGCCCGCTGTTCATCAACCTTAGATCATTCGATATTTTCATTAAAACTAAGGCGAGGTTCTTTACTGCGCTTGATAATTCTGCCGAGTTGTCTTGTGAACTTAATCCCTGAAAAAAGTTTGGAGCTGGCTTAACTTTAAAGCCTGAAACCTTCTCCATTGTCTGACAAAATGCTTTTGCAAAACCTTTATGTGAATTAACCCCGGTGCCAATTGCTGTTCCACCTTGTGGTAATTGCATCATTCTTTTGGTTGCGGTAGTCAATGATGTTTTGCAACTTTTTAGTTGAGCTGACCAGCCCATAAGTTCTTGGTAAAAATCAAGAGGCATAGCATCCATCATATGGGTTCTGCCTGTTTTAATTTGGCCTTGTAAGTTTTTAGCTTTCTTTTCAACCTCTTCAATAAGAAGGTCTAATCCAGGAAATAAGAACTCATCCATATCAAATAATGCGCTCATGCATATGGCTGTTGGGATAGTATCGTTACTACTTTGGCTCATATTAACGTCATCATTAGCGTTGACTCCTTGGCCAAGCTTTTCTGTAGCTAAGTTTGCAATAACCTCATTTGCATTCATGTTAGTGCTGGTTCCAGATCCTGTCTGGAATACATCCAAAGGAAAATGATCATCAACATCCCCAACCATTACCATCTTTGCAGATGCTTTGATGGCATTAGCTTTCTTTGCCGTCATTAAACCTAGATCATGGTTTGCTGAGGCAGCTGAATACTTGATGGCACCTAATGCCTTAATAAAAGATCTGCCAAATGGAAATTTGAACTTGATCCCACTAATTGGAAAATTTTCAATAGCTCTCTGGGTTTGCGCGCCCCAAAGTGCTTTTCTTGGGACTTTAACATCTCCTAGACTATCCTGCTCGATTCGAAAAGATTGTTTTTTTGTCATATCAATTTTTTTTTAACAGGTATATTATAAGTCTATTATGGGTGTTGGAGAAAAAATTGATATCAATAAGGGCAAACTTCCTTACAAAGGACGTGGCCTATCTGGTTGTATAGACATAAACTCAAAATCATTTGAAGAACAAAGACGACATGGGCTTGAAAAACTAGCAGCTGCATACCGAATATTTGCCCGCAAAGGTTTCGACCTAGGTTTGGTTGGTCACATCTCTTTTCGTGACCCTGAGTTTAGTGACCATTTTTGGATAAACCCACTTGGATATCATTTTGGCCAGATGAAAGTGAGCGATCTTGTACTTATGAATTTTGATGGTGAACTTGTCTTTGGTAAAGAGAGGACTGGAGATGCAGCATTTTGTATCCATTCTGAGATTTACAAATCTAGGGAAGACATCAAATCAATTGCTCATGCTCATCCGATGTATGGCAAAACCTTTTCAGCACTTGGTAAAGAGTTATTACCCATTTCACAAGATTCCTGTGCTTTTTATGAGAGAACAGCAATGTTCAATGATTATGATGGTGTTGCTAATGGGCCTGATGAAGGTATAAATATTGCAAAAGCATTAGCTGATAAGGATTTTGTTATTCTCCAAAACCATGGCATCTTAACCACTGGTTCAATGGTGGATACTACTGTTTGGTATTTCCTTAACATGGAGGAAGCCTGTAAATCACAATTACTAGCAGAAGCTGTGGGCGAGCCTATTGCGATACCACATGAAACAGCCTGCTCTACTAGAGACTACGTTGCCAATGATTTATCTGCATTTGCTAGCTTGCAGCCAATGCTTGATGTTTTATGGGAAGAAGAGCCAGATTTTCTTGATTAAGTTATCACTGCTTGAACTTCTAGATATTCGTCAATGCCAAAATGACCGTGCTCTCGTCCATTGCCTGACATTTTAAAACCGCCAAAGGGTGCTGGATAATCGCCTCGAGAAATTCTGTTAACGATTACTTGTCCTGCTCTTATTTTCTTTGCTAACTCTTGTCCCCTTTGTGGATCAGAGCAAGAAATCATACTTGAAAGACCATATTGTGTATCATTAGCAATCTCGATGGCCTCATCAATATCATTATAAGGAATGAGGCAAATAACAGGTCCAAAAATCTCTTCTTGCGCAATGGTCATATCATTTCTAACATTGGTAAATACAGTTGGTTTAACAAAAAAACCTTTATCTAAACCGTCTGGCCTACCAACTCCGCCGCATGCCAAGTCAGCGCCTTCATCGATACCATCTTGTATAAGAGTTTGAACTTTTTCATATTGAGTTTTATTTGATATTGGACCAAGGAAAGTTTCTTCACTATTTGGGTCACCAGTTAACATGGCTTCAGCGGCATTGACTGCAATTTGGGTGGCATCTTTCAACATATGCTGCGGCACAAGCATTCTCGTTGGTGAAGAACATGACTGGCCAGTATTAAAAAAGCATTGTTTCATGCCCATAGTAACAGCAGCTTCTAGATCAACATCATCTAAAATTAAATTTGGTGATTTGCCACCCAGCTCTAGAGAAACTCTTTTTATGTTATCAGCAGCATGTTTTTGTATATCAATACCTGCTCTTGTTGATCCTGTAAATGAAATCATTTCAAGATCAGGATGAGTGCTCATTGCTCTGCCTACTACGGCTCCATGGCCATGAATCATATTGAACATGCCCTTTGGGATACTTGTTTCATGAATAACTTCAGCTAATACTTGAGCAGCACCTGGTGTGATTTCACTAGGTTTGACAACGAAGCTTGTCCCAGCAGCAATTGCTGAAGCAATTTTTGTGCATATTTGATTGAGTGGCCAGTTCCAAGGGGTGATCATCCCTACAGGACCGATAGGCAACCGATTTAATGTAATGTTGCCATGCTCTTCTGTGAATTTAAATTGATCAATTATAGCTAAAGTATTTTTAAAATGGATTGTGCCTGCACCATACTGAGCGCTTCCTGCCATTTTTAGTGGTGCCCCCATTTCCGCAGAAATTGCTTTGGCAAAATCATCCTTGCGTGCTGCCATCCCTGCTAAAATTTCGGTAAGAATTGTTTTTCTTTCTTCGAGAGTTAGAGAGCTTGCTGTTGAAAATGCCTTATTTGCTGCTTCAACTGCAAGATTTACATCTTCCTCATTGCCAGCAACGACGAAACCTATTTCAGCTTCTGTCGCAGGATTTACTAATGCAATTTTTTCAGTGCCTTTCGGAGATACGAACTCACCATTTATATAAAATGTCCCAATTTCCATAGTGTCATTTTAACCTTTGATTTCAGAGAATACATCAATTGCTTTTTGCCTTGATTCTTTTAAATCGACCATAGCTTGTGGATAACCATACTGTTCAGGATTTTCTGGCATATGAATTTGTGAAATTGGACAATCTGCTAACTCAGGAATCCATTTTTTGATGTATTTGCCCTCAGAATCAAACCGTAACGATTGAGTTTCAGGATTCATAATACGGAAATATGGTGCTGCATCTGTGCCAGTCGATGCACTCCATTGCCAACCACCATTGTTAGAAGCTAAATCACCATCCACCAAATGTTCCATGAAAAATTTCTCACCCTCTTGCCAATTAATTAATAGGTTCTTGCTTAAAAACATAGCAACTATCATTCTAGTTCGATTGTGCATCCACCCTGTTGCAAGCATTTCTCTAATACCCGCATCGACAATTGGTATACCGGTTTTACCTTCTTTCCACTTTTCTAAGTCTTCTGGACTTTCCCGCCAAGGAATATTTTTTGTGTAACTGATGAATGGCTGATTTCTCGATACTTTTGGAAAGTTATATAGAATATGTCGGTAAAATTCACGCCAAAGAATTTCTGAAACCCAGTGCACTATTCCTTTATCACCCTCATCCAAGAAACCCTGATTGTACTCTTGTGCTTTTATCAAGCACCATTTAGAAGAGACAATTCCACTGTTTAAATAAGGTGAAAGCATGGATGTTGCTTCAATATTTGGAAAGTTTCGCTCTTCTTTATAAGCAGAACCTTTTGTTTTTAAAAAATTATCAATATGTTCTTGGATAAAGTTTTCGCCGGACTGCCAATATTGTGCTTGTTCAGTAGTTGTTTCACTTAGGTATTTTGTCAGGTCTGAGCTTTGAATGGCTATTTCATTTTTTGGTTGCGGTATTGGCAAAAGTTCAAGCTGTGAGCTGTCTAGCTCTGCAAACCATTTTTTCTTAAAAGGACTATAAACTGAGAAATTGTTTCCGGTAGTAGTTTTTAAACTACCTGGCTGATGAATAACTTGATCGTGATAATTGTGTACCCCGATGCCCTGCTCCCTAAATTCATGATAAATTTTTCGATCACGTTCTAATTCATACACAGGATATTCATTATTAAAATAAAGTGATTGAGCCTGATGTTCGTTTAAAAAATTCCATAAAACTTCAGGAGATTTTTCAAAAGTTCCGGCATCCAAAACTACAAGAGGAATATTGAGTTTTGCAAGTTCGGCTTTTAGATTTTCTAGGTTCCGAAACCAAAAATTTATCTTCGTTTGTGCATCATGCTGTTCAGCCCATTGCTCAAAGGTTGTTAAATAAACACCTATAACCTCCTCGCTATTTAAGCAAGCATTGTGCAAAGCAGGATTATCAAGGACACGTAAATCGTTCCTGAACCAACAAATTGATCTCATAATAAATCTAATACCTTAGATTTAAGGGCATCTCGTTCAGCCACAACAAAATCTTTCACATTTTTTTGGTATTTATTCTCAGATAGATGGAGTTGATTAAGCCTCAATATCTTCAATAAACCCTTTTCTGCAAATGATGCAATGATTTCATGATGATGTTCTCTTTTGATTGGGCCTCTTAGCTCAATGACATTAACGAAATACCCACGAGTAAGAATTTCTACAATCATACTTGTGCTATCAGCGGTTACAAAAATATGGCTGTGAGAATCTATGGCTTCTTGCAGTTTATTAAAAGGAGTATCTTCAAGATCCAAAAAAGATTGATTAGGCCCAGCATTATCTTTTAAGTTTTGCCATGCAAACTGGGGTGTGCGCCTAGAGTTAACGAACGATGTATTGATATTTTTAAATTCAAAAGCAAGGCGGTACCAATCGTTTTCTCCATAATCGTAACCACTACCATCTCCCCCAATCAATACTAGGCTTTGTTTAATTGCTTCTTGTTGTATTTTATAAGGTGAAAATTTTGTTGGGGGCAAATCTGTAGTTATAACTTTGTAGACATTGCTTAAATCTTTTTTCGTGGAGATTATGCCATCAAACCTTTTCATCAATCGAAATTTTGGTGTCCCCACATAAACAACTTTCGCACCAGAATGTTTTGCAAGCAGGTATGCTGGTATCACAGTTCTTGAACCTGAACACAGAACTAAATCGTATTTATAATCTACGACACTTGGATTCATTAGTCTCAATATAAATAGGTAAAACTTCTCTGAGATTAATGTAAATGCTCTTTCAACAAAACCCGGTAAAAAATAGATATCTTTGCCTAGGTAGAAAATATCTTTTCTACTTTGCTTGTTTATAAGAATTTCTTTCAGACCTAAACACTGGCTTAAATGGCCTGCTTTTTTATCGGCTACAATAGCAATCTTCATAAACAGTTATTATCAAAATTTACAGCATACCTGTCAGAGTCTAACTTGGTATAATCAACTCTACCTCCAGCTTCTTTCACCAGACAAATCCCAGCAGCAAAATCCCATAAATAAACACCTTTTTCTATGTAAGCATCACACCTGCCAGATGCAACATAAGCACATGACAAGGCGGCACTACCAAACATTCTAATTTTCTTCCAACCCTGTAAACCTTCAAGAAATTCTAGAGATGATTCAATGCTTTCTGAAGCCGGAAATCCAGTCGTAATCGAGCTTTTTTCTTTGGATGAAATATTTGAAACACTTATTTTTTTACCATTTACAAATGCACCATTATCTTTTTGTGCGCTAAATAATTCATCTGTGTTGAAGTTATAAATAACACCTATTACAAAGTCATTGTTGTGAGCTAATGCTATTGAAACACAACATTGATCAAGCCCTCTAAAATAATTTGCAGTGCCATCTATTGGGTCAACAATCCAATATATATTTGAGTTAAATTTGCTGCTTATTTCTTCTCCCATTACTGGGATATTGGTTTGAGCTAGGTAATCTCTTATTAGAATTTCAGTATTTTTATCAAGTTCTAATTTAATATCTCTTCCAATAGCAGAATTCACCTTCATTTCAGTATTTTTTTGTTCATTTAGATATGCACCTGCTTTTTTTGCAGCCTGAACAGCAATATCCAATAAATTATTTAGATCCATTTTTAATTGCATCCCAAGCGCTTTTGCACATTTCTTCAATACCAAATTCTGCTTTCCAACCAAGTTTTGTTTCTGCAAGTGCTGGATTTGCATAACATCTCTGTACATCTCCCTTTCTACGATCTGCAAAAGAAAATGGAATCTTGATATTGTTTTGATTTTCAAATGTATTTAGTATTTCCATGACAGATGTAGGCTTGCCTGTACCAAGATTAATACTATAAAAACCCGAATTTTTATTCAAAAAATCTATACTTGAAAAATGTCCATTTATGAGATCTTTGATATGAATATAGTCACGCTCTCCTGTTCCATCATTAGTATTATAATTGTTGCCAAAAATTTTAATCTCTTTATCAATACCTAATGCCACTCTAATAATTCGAGGCATTAAATTATTTGGCTGATCATATGGATTCTCATAGATAACTTTCTCGTCATGTGAGCCAACAGGATTGAAGTATCTCAAACATACAGCATCGATGACATTCAGCTTAGAAACATCACTAATTAATTGCTCTATAGCTATTTTTGTACTTCCATATGTGGAGGTAGATTTTATCTCATGATTTTCAGTAATTGGTTGAATTTTAGCATCGCCATACACAGTGGCAGATGATGAAAAAACAAGTTTTGATACATTGTATCTAGACATGCACTCTAGGAGATTTATTGAGCTTAGGAAATTATTATTCCAATATAAAAAAGGCTTTTCCTCTGATTCACTGACAGCTTTCAAACCTGCAAAGTGTAAAACAACTTCTGGCTTTGCTCTTTGAATTAATTCATCAAGTTTTGTTTCTTCTGAAACTAAATCAAGATTACTAAAATCCCATAATGCATTAAATTCTCTCTTAAGTAATTTAGGTACGGTGTCTGATGAGTTGATAAAGTTATCTATACCAAATACCTCATGTCCTTTTTTTAGTGCCTCATAAGCAAATGTGCCACCTATATATCCAGCAGCTCCTGTAACTAATAATCTCATTTGTTTTTAAAAGCGTATTTTGGAAGAAGAATAAAGTAAATAGACAAGTAAGCAAAAAAATACCAAATACATAAGAATACTAAGCTTAGAGTGCTCTCCTTGAATAAATTTGCCAAAACCATAAACGGAAAATTTCCAATAAAAATTAATAATGTAACTAAGAAGTGTCTTTGTCTGATGCGTCTAAATCCGATACGTTTTGTAACTTTTTTGTAAATTAGCATATGCATGTGTAAGCCATCTGGCTGCAATGGAGACATTTTTCTAAAAAATACTTTTCTCACAATTGAAACAATTACTTCTGAAACAGGATAAATTAATATCGCAAGTACGAACCAAGGCGAAAAATCATTGCTGAAAGTATAGTCAATTAAACCTATGGGCACTAACGCTCCTAAAAGATAAGCACCTGCGTCACCTAAGAATATTTTTCCGAAAGGAAAATTGAATATAAATACTCCAAGGACAGCAAAAAATATAGCAACCATATAAGTGGTAGAAAGAATTCCACTTCCTTCTTGATAACCAATAATTAGTGAAATCAATACTGTCATTACATAACTTAGCAAAAGACCATTAAAGCCATCAATAATATTGAAGGCATTTATAATGCCAATAACTGAGAAAATGAGGAAGGCTAGACCAATAAATTCAATGCGCAGCAAATCATCAATAAAATGAATAGCTACTGATTCAACTCGTACATCAAGAACATAAAAAAATAATATTGGTGTTGGAATCATAAGCAACATTCTTAAGTAAGGTGATAGATTGAATTTCAAATCATCGAGAAGGCCAATTAAAAATATGGGTATAGAGCATAAAAGTGCAGTTTTTAAAAAGTAGTAGGTAGGAGTATTGTCAATAAAATTTACAACAAAGAACAACGAAAAAAATATGGCTATGCCACCAAGCCTAGAAGTAGATTTTTTATGGAAGGTTTGAGGTGAGATGCGTTTATTTTTTAGAAAATCAAAATCCAAGAATTTATTAGATGCCCAAAACAAAAAACAAAAAAATAAACTAAGTGGGAGAATATCGATCATTCAGAATAATTTTCAATCATATTCTTAAGGTTGTCCATGAATCTGCCTGCATCAGCTCCATTAATAACACGATGATCGTATGAGAGAGAAATTGGCAAGATATCGACTTCCCTTACCTTTTGATCTTGCATTTTTAAAACTTTTTTCGTTCTTGAAATACCTATAATGGCAACTTCTGGTGAGTTGATAATAGGTGTAAAACCTACTCCTCCAATTTTTCCTAAGGAAGAAACAGTAAATGTAGCACCTATTAAATCTTTGCTTAGAAGTTTTTTATTAATTGCTTTTTCTGCAAGTGTTTTAATAGTGCTATTTATTTCTTCTATACTAAGTTTGTTTGCATTTTTAATCACTGGCACTACAAGGCCATTTGGGGTATCGACAGCGATACCCATGTTTATATAATTTTTTAATAGTATTTCATCATTTTGCAAAAGACTTGCATTGAATTCCTTGAACTCTAGTAAGTTGTTTGCAATACACTTCACTAAATAAGACAAGGGAGATAGTTTTGAAACATTTCTTAGTTCATTGATTTTTGAAAGATCTATTTCCTCAAAATGGGTGACATGAGGTATCGCAGTCCATGCTGAAGCTAGATTTTTTGCACCTAAAGCTCGGATTTTACTTAGTTTAAGCACCTCATAGCTCCCAAATTCCTCAAAGTCTGAAGCTAGAGGGAGTTGAGACATGGAGTCAGTTTGCTTGCTGGAATGAATAAAGTTTTTTAGATCATCTTTTGTAATTCTTGAATTTTTGCCAGATCCTGTAATCTTTGCTAAATCAATCTCGAGCTCTCGCGCATATTTTCTGACTGCTGGCCCTGCATTTATACCTAAGAAATCGTATGCAACATTTGATATTTCAGCTTCCGTTTCTTGAGATTCTGTTTTTTCAGAAGTAACTTTTTCAGTTTCAGCATTTTGTTTATGGTCTAGGTTTTCTTCAGCGATAATTTTTGCGTAGATTTGACCTTCTGAGACATTCTCCCCTTCACTTACTAAAAGCTCGCTAATTTCTCCAGCAAAATCGGATGGTACCTCCATAGCGGCTTTTTCCGATTCAAGAACAATTAATGGATCATTAATTGATATTTTATCTCCAACTTTTACATTTACTTCAATGATTTCTGTTGATTCAGCGTCACCTAGATTTGGAATTTTAAGCTCAAGTGTCTTTATGTTTGCCATGGTGCCTCTTTCTTTAACTTGATTTTATTTTTTTTCATAAATTCTTCTGCTAGCTTCGCTTTTTTAAGAGATTTTAAGGCATTAAGTACAATGTAATTTGTACTTATTTCAAAAAAATCTCGAAGTTTTTCTCTAGTATCACTCCTTCCAAAACCATCTGTTCCGAGCACAATATAATCTCCATGCACCCATTGTCTTATTTGATTGGCAAAATTTCTCTGGTACTCTGAAACAGCAATAGTTGGTAATTTTGTTGAAAAACATTTTTCTACATAGGAGCTCTTTCTCTTTCCTAACAACTCTAATCTTTCTTGCTCAATAGCATCTCTATACAGTTCATTAAAACTTGTAATTGACCACACTTCAGCTTTAATTCCATAGTTTTGTAATATTTCTTGTGCATTAATTGCAAAATTTAGTGTTAGGCCAGATCCTAAAATTCTAATTTGAGGACTTTCCACAGAAGAAAATAGATAACCTCCTCTCATAATATTTTCTGTTGTAGCATTTTTTGGTCTTTTAGGATGTTT
>CEQL01148999.1_pt1 | contig 10261 bp, 6 predicted proteins | sample 356281 | NCBI WGS metagenome assembly CEQL01 (sample SAMEA2621203, study PRJEB7988) | marine metagenome | biome: marine biome (ENVO:00000447); feature: surface water layer (ENVO:00002042); material: "saline water (ENVO:00002010), including plankton (ENVO:xxxxxxxx)" | depth 5 m
TATAGAAAATTTAATGCAACTAAAGGTAAAAAAACTGTTGAGATAAGACTTACTAATGCTCGTATTCCAAATACAAGTTTTCAACAAAATCCAACGTATGTTAAGGTTGATATTACAACAAATACTGAAGTTTCGACTGGAAGGAGTAGACCTTGGACAACTAATCCCATTGGAATTTCTGCTGTATTAATTCCACCTCCTTGTCCATTAAAAATCGTTGGAAAAGGTAAGATTTGTCAGGTTTTTGTGGATGATCCGGGAGGTGGATATCCAATTCCCCCGATTGTGAGAGAAGGAGGTTCTGAATATCCGGTTACTCTTGAATTGACTGGCGTTACAATTATAGATGAGGGTATCAATTATAATTGTGGTGTTGATCAACTTGTAATTGAACCAAATAATGGTGTTAGACTTGAATATGAGTGTGATACCTTTGGTAGAATCACTAAAGTTAATGTCTTACCAGAAACACCCACATCAGGAATAGGAACAATCCCCCCAACATCTCCCCAACTTCCATTTGGAAGAGGATATGATCGAACACCACAAATCAGAATGATTACCGATACTGGAATTAATTTCCAAGCAGTTCCAGTATTTAATGTAGTCAGAGATCCAGTTGATCCTGACATTTTACCAGAGCAAATTTTACAAGTCACAGATCTGGTTGGACTGAAACAAACTGGATATATAAACGGAAGACCATACTATGGTCAGGTCTTCTACAAGAATGGTATTCGTTATGCAGGTGTATATGAAACACCTGGACAACTCATACAGGTTTATGATACACTGAAGGAGAGTATTGATGCTGAGGTTACCACACCTCCATCTGCAATTCTCAGACAGGGTACTGATATTTCTAGCAATGATCCAAGACTTAATATTCCTGGAACCCCTGATAGTTTGTCTTAAATAGTATTATCACATAGGAAATTTAAATGGGATTACCCACCTCACAGAATAAGGTAAATGATAGAATAGGTCGCAATGTTGATGCCAATAATGATGGTGTTATAACAGAGCAGGAAGCCCAATCCTTCAGTAATCAGGCAAACCCGACAGATACTGTTAAGAATAACTATACTGGAATTCGTTATGGAAATGATCATGGATCCATATCATGTGGGCATATCCATAAACCAGGTGATGTAACTGCTGGAGTTTTGCTTCAGGCAAAGGATGGCAGGCATACTTTTTTTATGGATAATGATGGTCAACGAAAGGGTTGGACATCAACAGTTGCTCCTGGAAGTTATCAGGTTAGTTGTGGTGAAGATAATGAAGAAGCACAAGATTCGATGTTCCTTCATGCCTCAAACGGCAATGTGGTTATCCTTGCTACAAACGGTAAACTGAGATTGCAAGCAACTGATATTGAATTAGTTGCTGTCGGTGAGGGTGGATCAAAAGGTAACATTAAAATGGTTGCTACCGAGAACATTAGTATTGATTGTAAAAAATTTTTAGTAAATACAAAAAATTTATATAAAATGGTATCTTCTGGATCCGCAGAACTAATCGCAAACTCACAGATGAAAATATATTCTTCTATTATTCGTGGAGTTAGTGATGGTTGTGCCCTTAAAGATTCAAAAAATAGTTTACAAAGAATTCAAAGAGAAAATCAGGAGCTATAATAATGTCATTTAATTTAGACGATGCCGTAGTAGGAGGACAACTCAAAGTAGGGAGTGGTATTGCCCCTGCTACTGGTGAAGGACCTTTAAAAATTAATGGCTCTGCAATGCTTGAGGGTCCGGTTGTTAGTGGACAACCAACTCATTTCCCAACCCCTTATGCGACACTCAATATTGGACCCCTTACAAACTCAGATTCCCCTCCCGCATTTGCTCCCGGTGCTTTACCACTTGGATTGAGTAATCCATACTCTGCTATGGTTTCTCCAAACTTAGGTGTGATGGGCAACCTCGATGTAAACTTCAGGATTCAAGCAGGAGGAACAGTTTCTGGATTATCTGTATTTGATTACAAAGGTAATGTTTTAGCAGCAAAAAAAGACTTTGATATTCCTCACCCAACTAAAGACGGTTGGAGACTGAGACATGTTGCACCTGAGGCACCATCAGCAGATGTATATGTTAGAGGTAGAGTAACAAATAAAAAAGAAATTGATCTTCCTAATTATTGGAAAGGTCTAGTTGATTGGACTACAATTACCGTCAATCTAACTCCGGTAGGATCTCATCAAGATATAATCGTAAAAAGATTTGATGAAGAAAAGATTTACCTTCAATCAAATGGAGGGCTTCCAGTTGATTGCTTCTATCACATCTATGCTGAAAGAAAAGATTGTGAGAGGAACATATCAGAATACGAAGGCGCATCTCCGGAAGATTATCCCGGAGATAATAGTCAATATTTACAATCAGGAAAAGTTTAAGGAGATTAAATTATGACAAACACACCAGGACAACCGGAAGATTTTGAATTTCCAGGAGAATTTGTTCCGTCACCAAGAAGTAAAGATTGTGACAAACATGCCGGTGGTTGGGGAAAACCAATGACTGACTTTGAATATATTTGGTATGGTAATAAAAGTGAAGATGATTATCCAGATGATGCATGTGATCCGTATTATCATAAGTCTGCACAAATTGATAACCTTCAAGTAAATGCTACATGTGGAAAGGCATCTGTTACTAATTTTGTGGGAGCAACGGTTACTATAAGTGGATTATGCGCTGCAGGATCTTTTAGTTCGCAATCAAAATTATTCGATATTCCTCACCCATCTAAAAAAGATAAAAGACTTCGCCATGGATGTTTAGAAGGTCCAGAGTTAGGTGTATATGTTCGTGGACATTTAAAGGATACTAATGTGATTGAACTGCCAGATTATTGGTCAGATCTCGTTGATCCAGAAAGTATTACCGTTTCACTTACACAAATTGGATCCTCACAAGATTTGATTGTGGATAGCATTGACTGGGGTAGACAGGTTAAAGTGAGGTCGGGGAACGGAACCAATATTAACTGTTACTATATTGTCAATGCCATGCGTAAAGACATACCAGTGTTGGAAGTGGAAGTAGATGCTTGACAAGGACGCCTGACCGTCCTATAATAAGCAGGTAATCAAACGAACCCCCATGCAAGACGAGTACCTAACCCGATGCGTTGTTGACCCCGTTGCCCGTAAGTTTTTCTTGTATTCTAATGAGGGTGAAGAGCGTGTCGTGCATTGTGAAACCGTAGACCAATTTATGTCAGTCCTTGAACTGGTTCGTGATAAGTGTGATGAGGATACACTTGCGTATGCAAACCCACTCTGACCAAAATTAGCTTTTAATTCCAAAAAAGGCGGGAAAAAAATTCCGGCAAAAAATCACCCTATTACCTTTTTTCATGATAATTCACCCACAATCACTTTATAAAGAAATCTTAGAATGCCATGAGTATGAGACCAGAAACCCGACAATCTATGGAAATGCTATTCGCGGCAAGATGGAACATTCCGAAAGCAGCCGAAAATTGTGGACTGACCAAAAAAGAGATGAAGATAACATTTAACGAGTATTGTCGCTTGAATCCACCCACATGGAAAGAAGAAAAACGCTCTATCTCGTTGACATCGGAAACGGAAGATGTATAACTCATGATGGATATATTCAATTAGGGATTATGAGTCATTCTGTTAAAAGACATATTGAACTCAATCCTACAATTGACTGGGTTGAGACATATTGGCTACCTGATGTTTTTATGAACAGATATAAGAGAGCAACATTCCAAGCACATGAGAGAGTATCTGAGGGTAAAATGGGATGTGAGCAATTAGAAGATAAGTGATTTATGGGAGTGTGGTGGAATCGGTAGACACACCAGACTTAAAATCTGTTGAGCATTGTGCTCGTGGGGGTTCAAGTCCCCCCACTCCTATTCCCTAAATAAAATTAGGGTAAAGCACGGACCCATGAAATACCACATAGATACAAAATATGCTTGGTATGATCATCAAGAAGGAAGTGTACTAATATTACTATATTTCATTCAAAATGTTCCTTTCACTTTCGATGAACTTCCAGAAATTGCCAAGTCACATCCAGAGGTTGTAAACTTAGCTGACGATGAAAAAAGGTGGACTCCTGAAGGTCTTTATCGAGCATCTTCATATCTTATGTTAGAGGAGTGTCATCCTATGCTATATGAATTAGAATTAGAAAATCCTGAACTAATGCCGGTGGACTAATTAAAAGGAGATATTATAAGTATATGGTCATTAATCTATGGTATAATCAAAAAATGGAAGAGTGGCGTTGGTCACTTACTGAAACTAGTTTAATGTCACAACATTCTGGGGGTCAAAAAGAACTTCGTGATGCCATGAACGATGTTGCAAAAACAGTTGAATATATACTTGACAACGAGTTAGAGGAAGAGTAATATATAAAGGTGTGAAGGAAGTGCGATAAGGGTGACCTCTATGAGGTTGCCCTTTTTTCTTATGATAAATAATCCATAACAGAACTTATAGTGCTAATAAGATGGGTCTTTCCAGATTAGATAATTTTCTTAAGTCTTCCAGAGGAACGATTCTTTATGTGAATCCTAATGATTTGGATGCGACTGATAGTATAGAAAATCAGGGCAATTCGCTGACACGCCCATTCAAAACTATTCAGCGAGCTCTTCTTGAAGCGTCAAGATTTTCGTATCAAAGAGGGTTGAATAATGATAGATTTGGAAAAACCACAATCTTATTATATCCAGGTGATCATGTTGTAGATAATAGACCAGGATACATTCCGGATGGATTAAATCTTTATAGAACAAGATCAGGTTCAATTACTAATGATCTTCCTCCATATGATCTTACCTCCAATTTAAGTTTAGAATCTCCAGAAAACGAATTATATAAACTTAATAGTATTCATGGTGGTGTAATTGTCCCTCGTGGTACTTCTCTTGTTGGATTAGACCTTCGTAAAACTAAAATTAGACCCAAATACGTTCCGGATCCACAGAACGACAATATTGAAAGATCTGCTCTGTTTAGAATTACTGGTGCCTGCTATTTTTGGCAATTTAGCATGTTTGATGCAGATCCAAATGGTGTTTGCTATAAGGATTATACAAAGAATGAATTTGTTCCTAACTTCTCTCACCACAAACTGACGTGTTTTGAGTATGCAGATGGTACAAATAATGTAAGCATTAGTGATACTTTTCAGACGTACTCTACAAACCGTACTGATCTGGACATGTATTATGAAAAAGTTGGTTTAGTTTACGGACAATCTTCTGGTCGTGCAATTTCACCAGATTATCCAAGTTCGGGACTTGACATTCAACCAAAAATTGATGAGCACCGTATTGTTGGATCAACTGGTGCATCTGTTGGTATTACAAGTATTAAAGCAGGTGATGGCACTACATCATCAACCACAATTACGGTAACCACCTCTACTGCTGTTGATGGATTGGACGTTGATACACCATTCCGTATTACTGGAATCACTGCTAGTGGATATAGTGGACAATTTGTTGTAGCTGAAAAAGTAGATAGCACGAACATTAAATATCAAGTTCAAAATGAACCGGTAAATGCACTTCCATCAGTTACAGGTTCATCTCTGATATTACAATCTGATACTGTTACATCCGCATCTCCATATATCTTTAATATATCATTAAGATCCGTCTTTGGTGTGTGTGGTTTACACGCTGATGGAAACAAGGCGACTGGATTTAAATCCATGGTTGTGGCACAATTCACGGGTATTGGACTTCAGAAAGATGACAATGCATTTGTAAAATATAATTCCACGACAGGTAATTATGAAGATAATACTGTAGCTGGTAATGAAACTCTAAGTACAGATTCAAGAGCAATTTATAAACCAAGTTATAAAAACTACCATATCAAGTGTTCTAATAATTCTGTCATTCAGGCAGTTTCTATTTTTGCTATCGGTTTCTCTGAGCACTTTGTATCTGAGAGTGGTGGTGACCAATCAATTACCAACTCCAACTCCAACTTTGGTGCAAAATCTCTAATTGCAGATGGATTTAGATCGACTGCATTTTCTCAAGATGATGTTGGTTATATCACACATATTATTCCACCAAAAGAAATACCTCTAACCGAAACTTCGATTGAATTTGATTCTATTGATGTTCATAAGACAGGTAGAGTTCCAACCACTGGTATTGGATCTACTGGTAATCTATATCTATATGACAGAACTAACAAGGATGCGCCACCAGAAAACGTAATTGATGGTTTTAGGCTTGGCGCAAGGACAAATGACACTTTGAAAGTTCTCGTATCCTCTGCTGGATCCGTAACTGAGTATGGGGCACGTATTGTGATGCCCAACTCCCAGTCAAGTTCTGAGAAAACATTCCTTGTAAACAGAAGTGCAGCTGGTATTAATAGTATTGGTGTGTTTAGTGATGGTGGGACAACGAATGTTATTACTTTAACTGCAAATCATACTTTCCTAACTGGTGAGACTGTTCGTGTTATTAGTGACACTGGACAATTACCTGATGGTCTTGATCCAAATACAGTTTATCACGCGATTGTAACTGATCTTGGTGCTACTAATCTGAAACTTGCAAAAACATTTAATGATGCTGTAAGTGGAAATGCGATAACCATTAATGAAAAAGGTGGTATTTTAAAAGTTAGTAGTAGAGTTAGTGATAAAAATGCTGGTGATATCGGACACCCAATTCAGTATGATGATACTAATAGTCAATGGTATGTTAAGGTATCAACAGCAACGACTGATAATACAATTTTCCCAATCGTAGTTGGATTTGGATCAACTGGTTTTGGTGTATCGACTCCAAGAACATTCTTTAATAGAAGAAATGATAGTAGAAATTCTGATGATACTCTTTATAGAATGCGATATGTCATTCCTGCATCTTCTGGTGGAACTGTAGCAAGACCTCCCGTCGAAGGATTTGTACTTCAGGAATCAAATACATCTATAGGATCAACAAACGCCGAAGTCACAACATATTTTGGTTCTGGATCTATCTCTAATATCAATCAACAGAGAAACTTTAGATTGATTGCCTCTGGATCATATGATAGTTCGTCTAATTCCGCGAGTTTCGTTACTGAACTTCCGCATGACTTAACTGTTGGATCTCAAGTGCAAATTGTAAATGTAACTAGTGCAAATAATACTACTGGTGCAGGAAATTCTGGATTTAACCATACTTCATCTGTTACTGGAATTTCTAGCTCTAAGATGTTTACTGTCGGTCTTGGAACCGATCCTGGTGCATTTAGTAATGATACCTCCACAAGAAACACTTCACTTCCATTCTTTAGAAAGAAAGAGTATGATGACACTCTATATGTTTACAGAGTTGAGGAAGCACAGAAGTATATAAGTGGTGATCAAGATGGTGTTTACTATTTGACTGTTGTAACAGCAAATGAAAAACCAACTGTTGCTCCATTTACAGACGAAAAATATTCTCAACCAGTTAAGTCACTCTTCCCACAAACTCAAAGAGATGATCCTGAATCAGACCCAATGGAGTCTCGTGTTTTTGCAACACCATCTTTGATTGGTGATGTTGTAATTAATGACCCAAGAAAGAGTATTACAAAAGAATCAACAAATAGATATTTTAAAACCAATGAAGTTGGATTTGGTATCACTAATATCACTTCATTCAGTGCAGAATCACATGTTGTTGAGACTGTACTTGATCATGGTTTGAATAAAGTTGTTACTCTTGGTATCACAAGTGCTGGTGCTAGTTATGGTGCTGCTGACTCTACTTTCTATAATGCTACTTTAGTCAGTACAGGTCATACCACAACTGATACAGGTAAACATGCTACTGCCAAGATTACCACTGGTTCAAGTGGTGAGATTACCGCAATCACCGTCATGGATGGTGGTAGTGCATATGGTATTGGTAATTCCATGTTCGTTACTGGTGTTTCCACATATGCTGGATTTAGTTCTGCTATTGTTACTGTTACCAATATCTACAATAATATTGGGGATACTCTGAGAATTAGTGGAGTTAGCTCTGAAGGGTTTGTTGATTATAATCAACTTTATAGAATTGCTGACGTTGTTGTTGGTGCTGCGACCACACTTCTAGTTGCCCCTGCTAAATCTGTTGGTGGATTTACAACCACTGGTATTGGTGCAACTGCTGCTACTGGATCTTTTGGTCAATTAACTGGAGAGGCAGTATCAGTTAACACTCTAGTATACAATAATGATGTTGGAATTGCGACTTTGGCCACTGCTGGTCAGAAGCACGTATTTGCTACTGGACAAAGAGTAAAGGTTACTGGAGCAACAAATGCTCGATACAATGGATCATTTGTTGTATCTAAAGTTAATTCATTAACAGAGTTTGAGGTAAAGGTTGGTGTTGCGACTGATATACTTACTGAGAGCTCCTCATCAATATTCGCATTTCATGAAGGATTGTCTGCTAATGATGGAGTTATCACTACAGACAGTGAAAATATAAATGGTAGAATGATTCCTACTTATGCTGGAATCACCACTACTCTATCTTCAGCAGTCATTAACTCTACGACTGATGAGTTAAGCATAACTCAAATTAGTACACTTGATGTTAAGATTGGTGATTTCCTTTTAGTTGATGATGAAATTGTTAGAGTTAAAACAACTGTATCTGGAAATCCAATCAATGTTTTCCGTGGTGTTCTTGGAACAAGACCAACTACGCACGTTATCAACAGTGTAATCAGAAGAATTGAAGTTAATCCAATTGAACTTAGAAGACATTCTATCAACAGAGCATCTGGACATACATTTGAATATGTTGGATATGGTCCTGGTAACTACTCTACTGCTCTTCCAGATAGACAAGATCGCACCATTTCCGCAAAAGAAGAACTTCTCTCACAATCACTTAAACGTCAAGGTGGAATTAACTTCTACACTGGTATGAATGATAGAGGTATCTCTTTCTCTGGTAATAAAAAACTTAGTACAATTACTGGTAGGGAGGAGATATTTGATACTCCCGTCCAAACGATTGAAGGTGAGGATATTAGTGTAGTTACAAGTCTAAACATTGTTAGTCCACTGGAGGGTAGATTTGCCCGTTCGATTAATGTTGAGGGTGGTGCAGACAATAGAGTATCCTCCAATTTTAACGGTCCTATTATCGTCAATAATAAATTGACGGTCAATTCACCGAAGGGTCTGGAGGCTAATAACCTTTTCCTTCAAGGTGATGCCACAGTATCTAGAAAATATACTGTTGGAATCGCAACACCATCTCTTGCAGGAAACCCAGGAGATTTAGTTTACAATGCAAACCCAGATGATGGTGGATATGTTGGTTGGATTTATAGTATTCAAAATGATTGGAGACGCTTTGGTGGAATCAGCCTTTTCACCAATCAAAATGTTATGGTATTTGATAAGGTTGGAGTTGGGACGACCACACCGGGTGAGGCAACATTTAAGGTTGGTGCTGGAACGACTCAAATGGTGGTTGATGGTGATGGTGTTGGTATTGGATCAACTGCAAATGGACTTAAACTTCGTGTAGTTGGTGATACTAGAATTAGTGGAAACGTTACTGTAGGTGTCCTTACAGCAACCAGTTTATATGGTGATGGTTCTAATCTTACAGACATTAACGTATCTGCTGCTGGTTGGACTAATAGTGCTGGAGTTCTTTATAATACTGCTCTTGGATCTGTCGGTATTGGAACTTCTGTAACTAGCGTTAATTTAACAGTTGGAGACAGACACGAAAATGCTGGTGCAGGTTTGAGTGTAAGTCTACTTGTTCATGGAAAATCAATATTCTCTGGTCTTGTTACATGTAGAGACTTTGAACCAATTGGTGTTATTACAGCAACAAAATTTGATTTTGATAGTTTTGATGGTACTAACCTCGATGGCAAAATTCGTGCAGGTGTTGGTACATTTGAAAGTTTACATGTTGGTACATCAGGAACAGCACTTTGTATAGATCAGGTTGTTTCGGGAATTAATTCGATTGGTATTAACTCCACTACTCCACAAGCAACACTTGATATTGACGGAAGAACATTCTTCAAAACATATTCTGAAAGAGTTGGTAATGCAAGCATTGCTGCTGAAGTTGCTACGGTTGATCTATCACAAGCACAGACATTTATTTGTACCGCAACCTCAGATATCACACACTTTACCTTGTCTAATGCCCCTTCGGGTGCATCCTCGTTTACAATAAAAGTTGAGCAAGATTCAACAGGTAGTCGCGCTGTTGGTATAGATAC
>CEQL01066018.1_pt1 | contig 10254 bp, 8 predicted proteins | sample 356281 | NCBI WGS metagenome assembly CEQL01 (sample SAMEA2621203, study PRJEB7988) | marine metagenome | biome: marine biome (ENVO:00000447); feature: surface water layer (ENVO:00002042); material: "saline water (ENVO:00002010), including plankton (ENVO:xxxxxxxx)" | depth 5 m
GACTGGGCGAGGGGAAGAGGACTTCCAAGTTCGATGGGTTGGTATATTGGAAAAGAAGAGCACCCATTTGGTGGAGAGTACTTGGATGTAGTCTTTTATGGTGATGAAAGAGACGCTAGCCTAGATCCAAAACAAGAAATACTATCAACAGATCTAGGATTTCAAACAGATAATTATATTTTTAATCAACATGGATATGGCAATACAACACTTGATTTACCATTCTCAAATAATTCGAAAGTTGATTTTATTGTTGTAACTAACGGTTCACCAGTGAGTTTTAAGTTTATTTTTACAGAGAATAATGGAAATAAACGAGAGTCTAGCTTTATCAATAAACGAAAAGGTATGGGGTATATGTATCAGTATTATGAAGGTTTTGATTTTAATTCAAATACGCAATTAGTTATTGAAGATCCAGAAAATTGGGGATGGTCTGTTGCATTTGTTGATTCAGGAACATCTGTCAATATTCCCGGTCAATCAAGAACCGTTCAACCTAAATGTCCTCCAGGATGTCCTCCTTCACCCAATCCCTACAAATTAAATAATTCAAAAGACAAGTAAAATTTAATGAATCCTCCCTTTAATATATAGTTATGATTTCAAAGACAATTTATCAAACTTGGAGCACACAACAACTTCCAAATAAGTTGGAAAAGCTTCACGACAAAATGAGAAAAAAAAATCCTAATTTTGAACATGTTATATATACAGATGAACAAATGAATGATTACATGAATTCAAACGTTGATAAAGAAATCAAAAATATTTATTGGAAAATGAATCATATTGTAGCGAAAGCAGACCTATGGAGATATTCAATTTTATACAATAAAGGCGGAGTTTATTTAGACATAGATTCTCAAATTTCAGGATCATTAAGTGACCTTATTAATGATGATGATAATGCCATAATTACTCCTGAAATTCATGAAAATTTATTTATTCAGTGGGGATTAATTTTTGGAGAAAGGCATAAAATTTTAGAGAAAACATTAGAAAATATTCTTAAGGATGTAGTTGAAGAAAACAACAAATATGACCATCATGCATTGACAGTACGTAATTATGCAAAAGCAATACTTGAGTTGGCGGAGAATCATAAATGTGAATTTAAGTGGAATGAACCAAAATTACAAAAAGATAAAACATTTATTATCGGAGACTCTTCATTTAGAGTAGTTGGAACGGATTATAAAAATTTATTTTCGTTTAAACATAAGTACAATCATTTACTTAGAAACAGACCAAAAGGAACAGAGGTTGATACACATTGGTCAAGATACGATGGACCAATATATTAGTTAAACAATGAACATAGATAAATTTACAATTATTCAAACCTGGAATACAAAAAAATTTCATAAAAACATAGTGTTACTTAGAAAAACAATGATGGAACAAAATCCAGAATTTGAATTTGTACTGTTTGACGACCAAGAGTTGAATAATTCTATTGAAGAATACTTTGATAAAGATGTTGTAAATTGTTATTTCAAATTAAACCATTACACCCCAAGAGCGGACTTCTGGAGATATCTAATGGTACATAAATTTGGTTGTGTTTATCTTGATATAGATTCATTGATACTTAAAAATATTGCAAACCTACTTACGAGTAATAAAACAACCCTCACAATGGAGCCTAATAATGTTGACTTCATTACTTGGATTCTAATTTATAAAAAAAATGATGAAATACTCTCAACTGCTGCACAGATGATAATTGATAATATAAAAGCAGATAAATTTAAAAATGATGTGATGAATTTGAGTGGTCCCTCTTTATTGTCTAGAGCAATAAGGGAAGTTTTGGGACTTCCACCTTACCCTCAAGAAATTGACATCAAAAATCCAAATATAAGGGATTTATTTGAAAGTGAAAGTTGTCTTTATCTACCCAATAAAGATCATGATGAATATTTCGCATTTACACATGAGTACAATCATTTATTAAGAAAAAGACGAAAGTCTTTTTTCAAATTATATAAAAACGATATGAAGCATTGGCAGAATTTTCAAAGAGATAATAGTTTATATTAATTTGCAAAGTTTAAAATTTTTCTAAGTATTTATAAAGTTTATCTAGGGAAAGTTGTAGATCAACAAAAACAATAGTTATAAATGAAAAAAGATATCTGTAAGATGATCCTAATTCAATTTCTTTCCAAATAGTCGAATACAAGTAAAATACTAAAATTGTATTTATAAGAAATAGAATATTCAAAATATTGAAATTATTTTCTGAATTAATATTGAACAATTTAATTAGTAAGTAAATCATTAAAAATAGAAATAATATTCTATCTATTAATATCTCATTTTTTAATATCAAAGAAATATTTTCTAATTTAAACTCAAATAATTTCTCAAAATTTTCAAGGAAAATATTTAAATATATATTTTCAGAACCTTGGCTTTTTAATGAATCAGATCTAAAAAAATTAAAAGTGTTGTAGATTCTTCTTACAAATAAGCCTGTAAAAGTAAAGAATAAAATAAAATTTTTCTTATATTTTATGTAATGAAAAATTCCAATAAAAACAAATAATAAAGAAGCGAACGGTTTTAAATAATATAAGAAACCCAGAAATAAAAAGTAAATCTTTTGATTTCCAATATTTTTATTTAAGTATGCGTTAATTAGGAAAACACTAAAAAGATAATTCACAACAACTTCACCCATCAAAGAGTTGAAAAATAAATAACTTAGCCAATCACTGTTAATGAGGATAGAGGTGAAAGTAACCATAGTGACTAACTTAACTGATTTGGTCTGTAGTGATTCATAAATTAAAAAAAGGTTAAGGTATAAAAAAATGTTTGGAATTATAAATGAGAATAAATAAGTGCTACTTCCAAAGAATAGGTAGTGTAGGTTTGCAAAAATATGTGGAATCATCAAAGGATATCCTTGAATAATATTTTCTTGAATTGAAAAATAGAGGTCCGAATTATATATTTTTTCTGTAGTTGGCAACCAAAACTCAGGAACATCAGAGTTGTACTCTATGTAATTAAATTCATTAAATCCGTATAAATTAAATAAAATCCTTAATAGAAATAGAGATCCAAAAATAATGAGTACTTTATTTTTGGATTCTGAGAAATATAAACAATAAAGCCCTACAAACAAGTTATAAATTATAAGGATATCTGAAAAACTGAGAAAATATTTATCTATTGGTAAAAATATGAAATTTATTATGAAAAGACCCATTAGATATATTGAAATAGATAATGAGATTGAATTTAAATTAAGTATCGTGTTTATTTCATCCCCCAAATAATACAAAAAAATGAATGGAAAAAAAGCAAGAAGTAAACTTTGTAAGTTTACATGTGAAATGCTTGATAAATTTGATAAAAAATTTATAACAAAAGGGATTGGAACAAAATAAATTAAATTTTTTAAATACTTATTCATTTAAGAAATTAATCACATCGATTAATAGATAAATCATTATAAGAATAATGATTTGATTTAAACTAACCAGTTCGTTATTAATTATTTTGATTATTACTGCGACATTGATTGATATAAAGATCAGACTACCCATTGATAAATTCACTCTCAAATTTAAATAATTTTTTAAGAAAAATAATTTAATAAAAACAGGAAAAAGTTTTATTGATCCTGAGACAAGAGGGATGCTGCTCTTTTCATCAGCATAGGTTGCTTTTATCGGTACCTCACCGACTTTATAATTAAATATTATAAGATTCAAAAGAAAAGAATTTTCAAAAAAATAATCTTCCCTCAAATACTTGTATTGTATATTTTCAAATATACGGACATTGAATGCAAGAAATCCATTATTTGGATCTGATAGTTTATAGTTACCAGTTATAATTTTTTGAAGATTTGTTGAAATTAGGTTTCCAAAAAGTTTAATAATTGGCATTTCACTTACTGAAGTTTTAAATCTATTACCTTTGACATAATCATAATTTTCATTATCTAATTTATGAATGAAATCCGGTATGTCGTCTGATGAATGTTGGCCATCGCCATCAAACTTGATTACATATTCTGCACCTATTTCAATTGCCTTTTTGATACCAACTTTAGTTGCTCCTCCAATTCCTAAATTTTTATCATTTGAAATTAACAATACTTTCTCATTTAAATATTTTTCAATTATTTCTTTAGAACTATCAGTTGATGCGTCATTTACCACAACAATTTTGTCACATTTGGGTAATACATTTTTTATAACATTACTAATATTTTTTTCTTCATTAAAAACTGGAATTACTACAACTATCACAATTTAATTATAAGGAGTTGAAATCATATAATTTATCATTATTTCTTGTGTGGCGAAAAATGAAGTAAACGAATAATGATAAAGAAACTATAGTTAAAAAATTAATTTGAGGAGAATTAAGTGAGGAGTTGTAAGGCTCTAAATAAAAAATTGAATATGAAAAAAATATTAAAGACATAACAAGGTAGATATCTTTCTTGAATACAAAATTAAATATCAATACCGAGAAAAATAAAAAATATCCAATACTGTAATTTACAAATCTAAATGGCTCATAAACTCCTTGAAATGACCAAAAAATAAAAACAAATAAATTTAAATAAAAAGCGTTCTGAACAGTTTTTGGAATTTTAAGATTGTGTACTTTGGAAAATAAAAATAACGATGTGAAAATAATTAATAAGAAAATAAAGTAACCTACGAAACTCAAAGTAATATCAAAATTACATCGAAGAAAAGTTCTAAATGTTTGACACTCGTGTCTGGGAGAAATATTGTTAAATTCATCAAGAATCCAATAAAACTGATTGTGAACTTCTTTATGCCAATCATAAAAAGTAAAATCACTTAAATAAACAAATAATCTATAACAAATTTGAAAAATTGTAAGGTATAAAATTCTTTGTAGTAACTCTACAAAATTAATATTTTTATTTCTTAAAGTACTTATAACTAAAATTATTAATCCATAGATTATTGATGACAAGTGAACTAAAGAAAATAATCCAAAAATAAAAAACACATTATTTTTATTTTTTACGCTATCTTTATCATTTAAAAATTTAAGAGACAGCAAGAATATCAAGAATGGAATATTTCCAACCGAAGAAAGAAAAATATTCCATCTAATACTTGGAATACTTATTAGTGAAAATAAAATAAGATAGTCAATTTTTTTATTAAAATCTAAATTTGTTAATGTAATAAATGTTTTTACTATCGCAAATAAAACTAAATACTGAACAGAAAACATAGAAAGTTTGAAATTTTGATACTCACTAAAACTAAAAGGAAATAAATCAATTAAAAATCTAAACAATCCTACTGTTGCTACAAATAGTGGCCTACCTTGGTAGGGGTTAGATTTATCAAAAAAATTATCTAATGAACTACTAGCGAATCTGTATGGACCCTCATCGCAATGTATTGGTAGACGTATATTTTTAAAGTTACCTAATTCAAAATTTTTTATTACTTCTACACACCAGAATTGTTCATTTGATACATCTAGTATGTAAAAATCTATTAAATAGACAATGCTCACAAATAAAAATAGAATCAAAATCAGTTTCGTATTTGATAGTTTCATCATTAATTAAAAAAGTTTATAAAATAATATCTTAATCAAACTCTCAAATGTTTTATAGTTTTAGAAAAGTTGGTCTTAAAATTATATTTATAAATTTTAAATCCTTAAACAGTTACAAGATGTGATTTAGTTACAATTATCATAGGTGAAATGATTAAAGTTTATCAGTATGTAAAAAATGAATACGAAACAATTTTTTATAGAATATTATTTTATTTAAGTTTTTATACAACAACTTTATTTTTTTATTTAACATACAGCGTCATTGATTCTCCCGATCTAGCTAAATACTACAAGTATTTTGAATTCTATTCTGGATCTATAACTGTTGTTGGCCTTGAGCAGGGCCATATTTATTTTTTCTTAAATTACTTTATTGCTTTCACTTACTCTTTAATTTATGACTTCTTTACTTTGAATGAAATATTAAATATTGCTGTACATACAACAAATTCATTTATCTTTCTATTTGGATGTATGGGTATAAAAAAATGTTTAGCTGAAAAATATGATAAAAAAAACATTTATCTTGTTCTTACAATATTATGTTTCTTGCCACCATCTTTTCAACTAAGGGTTACATTTAAACCAGAAATTTTAGCGTTCGCATGTTTGGGATGGTTATTTTTATACTTAAGCAAAATTTATCAAAATGATGGATCAATCAATATTATAAAATTTATTCTACTTTTTTCATTGGTCATAACTTCAAAAATTTCAATAGCTTTTTTGATTACAGTCATTTTATTACTTGAGATTTTCATTAATAAAAGAAAAGTAATTTCAAAACTTAAGTTAACACATTTCTTAATTTTTCTTTTGACTGTTTCTTCCTTATCAATCGAGAATACAAGAATGAATGATAAGTTTATCAATCAAGTTGAGCATGAAGAAAAATACAACAATACAGTTGACTTAAGTTTCTTTACAAAGTTTGATCAAAATGATTTTATAGATAATCCAAATAAATATTTTTTTTATGATTCATTTATAGGGATAACAATGTTTGATTCCTTTAACGACTTTTTTGGACTTTATAATAATTCTGAACATACAGAATTGAATATAGAAAGAAAGCAATTCTTCAAGGTCGTATTTAGGGGTGGACAGGTTCTACCTTTAAATATGAAATTTGATAAAAATGATGTATTGTTTTCCTTTTCAGGACTTTATGATCGTGGCTGGAACGAAAAAAACTATATTGATGAAACAAGAATGAAAACAAGCTTTATTTTTTCTTTAATAGTCTATTTTCTTTTATTGCTTTTTGCTATTTTCAAAAAAAGTTTAAGAATTATATTTGTTTCACCATTTATTGGAATATTTGTAGTTTCAGTTTCAGCTTTAGGTTTTTTTGGTACAAACAATTATGATCCAAATACAGGAGATAGCTTCAAAACATTTTATTACGGATATTTATTACTTTTTGCATTTTCATTTTTGTTATCTCAAATATTCGAAAAAAAACTCTTTAAAAAAACAATTAGCATTGTACTTGTCTTGTTAATGCTGTTCTTTCTTGGATTCCCATTCAAATATTCACAACAAACAGAGGAAGTGATAATTGATAAAAATTCTCAAATATTGACGTGTAAATACAATTATCCAGTCGTTAATTTATTTCTCAATGTAAATGAGAAAATTAAATGTGACAAAAGTAGGTCAACTAAAAATTTAATAAGTCCAGATTCATACATGCCCCCAATTGATTTTGGATTGAAAAAAATACCATTTATCAATATTTTTGTATTATTTACATATCTTTTATTATTTTCTTCCAAAATCAATCGATCAAAGCTGGTAAGTAAATTATGAGAAGTGGAAACGTTTTTTCGTTGAGTGAGAATGAAATTACCAATCTTTGTGGAAATTATCCTGTTGATTTTATCAAGATTGATTTCGAAAGTAATCCTGATTTTATTTTTGAAAATGACGTAAATTTTGAAGCTGTAAAGCTTTTTGATGTTGAAGGAAATTCAGTCTTCGTTAATTCCTTTACAGAATGTCATCATTATGCAAATGGTGGTTGGAATTACACACCTACACTTAGAAATGAGAGCGACTATCACGACTTTCTTGTTGTTTTTTCAATCGTGGCAATTTTTTTAGCAAATCTCTTTTTTAGAAAATTTTTGAAAATTGGTAACAGATGATTTCATTGAAGAGTAGTAAAAATTACATTAGATTAATTATTTTTATTTTTTTAGTTTTATTTCCTTTCTCGATTTCTGATTATACGGACAATGTAGTCCCAGAAAAGATTTCATCTGACCTTCGTTTTTATGAAATTAACACATGTAGCATTTCTCTTTTTGAATTTTTGCTTCATAATCCAAATGTAATTTATCAAGATCATTATAAAATTAGATTCAATAATTACTCTTCAATAAGGTGTTTTGGACAAATTACTGGAATAGATCAATTAGGTTATGATTTCTATATATCTATTGGAACAAATTCTCTTATTAACTTATTTTTACAGACAGGAATTTGGTTATTCCTTATTTCTTTAATACCGATTAATAAAAATTTTCAAAAGATTAAATTCATTGATTATTTAGCTCTGACTATAACAAGTCTTATTATTGTTGGCTTAATTTATTCAGAAAAGAGATATTACGATAATGCATTTTTTGAACTTGAAATGATTAGTAAACGATCGTATCTCTATCTATTTATTTATTTTTTTTCAATCAGTTATGTAGCACTAAATGCTTTAAACAACAGAACAGAAAAAGTTGTTAATTATATTCCTTACTTATTTATTTTCATAGGTGTTTTTAGTGGATTAAATTTGTATTTTTTAAGCATCATATTTTGTGTATTAGGCATCAAAAAAGTTATAAAAAGTAAAGAAATCAGAAGAAAATTTAATTTTTTAAATTTTATTGTGTTTATTTGGGCATATAACGCATTGGGCATGTTTTACTACCTTAAACCAGACAAGATAAGGGGATTGTCACATGCAGACTATAACTTTTTATCAGTAATGTTATGGAGTTATTTCATAATCTTTTCATTATTGGGAATTTATTTCTTTTTAAAAGAAAGAAAAGTAAATCTAAATATTGAAAAATTTAATTTTAATCTACTAAATACAGGGGTTCTGATTTTATTACTTGGTTATTTAGGTTCGTCAATGCCTTTTTTCAACTTTATGAATTACTATTACTTTGGTCAAACAAAATATGGAACTACAAATCAGAATTTATTTTCTGTAGACTCATGGGGCGTTACAGAGGCATGGAGAGGGTTTTTTCCAAGTGCTGAAACTATTGGAGAATTTTTTGCTTTGGGAATTTTATTGATATTTCTCTATAAAACAACAAAATACAAATATTTTGTATATTTTGGTGTTTTAACCCTTTTATTTGGACTTCTTGCATCAAATAATAAAGCAGCAATTTTTAGTTTACTTTTATGTATTGTTTTAAAAATAAATCATGAAAACCAAATAAGTGCTTTTACAAAAATAATTTTATTTATACCAGTTGTACTTGTGCTGCTATATTTTATAAGATTCGAAAATTTATTTTACTCCATAGAATTTTCTTCATTTAAATTTATAGATATGGCTAAAAATTACAGTCTTGAGTCAAACATATCATCATCAATTATGTATCTATCAAATATTGAAAGTAAAAATTTAATTACTCGCACCTTTATCCTTCTTTTTGGATTTATAGCTTTTCTTATAAATAGATCTGAATTATGGGGAATATTTTTTGCCAGATACAACCCCTCTGTAAGTGAGTTATTTTTTGGAACGGGACCTTTTGTATTATCAAATCATTATGGTGAAATAGATATTTTCAATAAAAGGGTGTTCACTGGTTCAGAGTTAGGATTTTTATTACCACATTCTTCTTTATTGTTAATTTTTGTTTTTACTGGTTTGATGGGGGTTGTAATAATTTTGTATCATTTATTTAAAGTTATCTATAAAAAGCGAGTTACTAATTACAACGAATTTCTGGTGTCTATATTCATCTTTATCAATTTAATAAAAAGTGATTCAATACTTTACTTACCAGCAATTGTAATTTATCTTTTATTTCTTTTGACAACTAAAAAAAGGGGGGGGTTTGAAAGTTTACTTTAGTTTTATAAATTTACTTTTTTTAAATCTTGCTTTATTGTTCTTAACTATTGATTCAAAAAAGTTCCATGCTAAAACTAAAATATATTCGTAACTGTCTACATCAACATCGTCTCTGGACTTAATTTGAATATTTGTTCCAGGTATGTATTTATTGTGTTTTATTTGACTATCATCTAGAACATATTGAAAGTATTTATCATTTATTCCAAAATAGTTTAAAACAGTAGTTGCTTTAGCTGGGGCACCGTAACCAATAATTTTATTGTTTTGTTCTAATATTTTATTTATATTTTCTAGAGACTCATATTTAATTTTTTTTACATCTTTTGCAAACTTTTGATAAGTATCAATTTTGTCTAATTTATTTTTCTTTTCAAGTTTTATGTATTTGTTAACACTTGTATGAAGTTTTTTATTTTTATTTTTTGTAGCATAAACTCTTAGCGATCCACCATGGGTGTCTACTTCTTTAACTTTATATATCTTCATTTCACTATCCTTAAAAAAATCTAAGATTGCTAAAAAACACCAATAATTTACATGCTCATGGTATATATTGTCAAAAGTAA
>CEQL01032978.1_pt1 | contig 10243 bp, 13 predicted proteins | sample 356281 | NCBI WGS metagenome assembly CEQL01 (sample SAMEA2621203, study PRJEB7988) | marine metagenome | biome: marine biome (ENVO:00000447); feature: surface water layer (ENVO:00002042); material: "saline water (ENVO:00002010), including plankton (ENVO:xxxxxxxx)" | depth 5 m
ATAATGATAATATTATTAATGAAATTAAATCATTAGTAGCACATTATCAAAATATTCATTCAATTAAGTATGAAAAAATATTCCTTATAACTTAATTTTATTCTATTTATTTTTACTGATTTACTCTTATACCACAAGGAGCTAAATTTCCTTCTAAACCTATAGGATTGATTATAAAAAAATTATTATATTTTGGTAGTATATTCTCTAAACATTTTCCCTCTAATAATTCATCTTTCATTGGTAATATATTATCCAAAAATTTTTTATAATTTTTTTTATCTATTTTATATAAAGTTGTATTTATACTACCAGATTTATAACTACCACTACTTACATTATCATCACGCAAAAAATTTTTAAAATCAAAGTTAGCATTTATTATATATCTACCTGAAACTTTTATAATCATATTATATATTGATAAATCTATTGAAGATAAAAATTTATACATCGTATATATCTCTGCCCAACCCTTATATAAACCTTCTACCTTTTCTCTAATATCTAAATTATCATAATAATTTATATACAAATCTACATTATCTTTTAAATATTCTTCATAATTATCTATATTATTACTACATTCTAATATAACTATATAATTATTTGGTATATTCTGTTTTACACTTTTTATTGTTTCTTTCATTTGTTTAAATCTTTCTTCAGGTGAAAATTGACTTCTAAAAAAATCTTTTGGATGATTATTATCTGTATAACATAATTTTTTATTTATTGGACTTATTACACTTGGTATGATTACTAAATTTCGTTGTGATGTTTGATTTGTAGATAATCTCATTCGCATTTTAAAACTACTACGAATTTTAAAACTACTCATATATTATAATATATATATGATTAATTAACTTAATTTTATTCTATTTATTTTATAAAATGACGAATAACTTGAACCTGTATTTTCATTACAAATAAAATTTATTTTATTTATTTGCTCTAAATAAGGTCTAATTTTATGCAAACTACCAAATTTATTTATTTCTAATATATGTAAAAAATATTCTAAATTTCTAAAAGGAAATATATAGAAATTATCACACAAACTATATTTGTCTTCCATTTGGGATATTATATTTATTTTATCTAAATCTATTTCACAACTATCAAAATCCATTTTAAATATTAAATCCATTCTTAATAAAACTATATTTTTATATCTTATATTATTATCTTTCGCATAATTTAAACATATTTCTAAACCTTTAATCGGTTTAATATTTCTTTGTAATCTTGAACTTGGACCCCAAATTTCATTTTTAAAATCTTTAATATTCATAGTATTTTTCATAGTATCTATATTATAAAATTTAAATGAATTTAAATCTCCATTTTCACTATCCGCCTTCTTTATACTTAAATCTAATTTTGGTTTATCTGTTAATGTATTTTTATTATTATTATTCCATTCATCTTGTCTTAATGCTGCATGCATTCCATCTTCATCATCTATAAATATATGATCTTTTGGTTTATAATCTTTTAATAATTGCTCTGACATAGTCGATGGGTTTGTTGCTATAAATACATCTATTGTATAACCTTTTTCTCTAAAATAATTAAATAAATATTGTTTATAGTTTTCAATTGATTCTCGATAATCTACTTTAATCTCATTTATATTATTTGGTATTGATGCATGTCTATATTTCTCACAATAAGATAATCCTGTTAATACTATAGCTACTTTATCTGACATATATTAAATATTATTTATAATTAATATTTAATATTGTATTTATTTAAATATATAATAATATATTAATTATTTATGACTATTATTATATGCAAAGTTCAATCTGGTATGTGTAATAGATTAATGCCATTCATTACCAGTTATAGACTTGCTATGAATTTAAATTTACAATATTTTTTAAATTGGGATGATGAATGTAGAGATACAGATTATTCTTATGAAGGCGAAAAAACTAAATATAATCATATGTTTTATAATATTGATAATGTAAATTATATTGATGATTATCAACTAAATCAACTACAATCTTTTATGGCTAATAAAAAAACTCTTGTTGTTAAATATTTAGAAACTAATTTACATAATGTTTCTATAGAAGATTTATTAAAATATGATGTTGTATTTTTTTATAATTATGTTCATCCTATTTTTACAAAAGAAGATAATGTTATTATTAATAGTTACAGCGATTGTAATCTCTCTTGGATATTAGATAAAACTAATTACTATAAAGATCTTCAAAAATATTTTAAATTATTAAAACCTGTAATTACTATTCAAGAAAAAATTAATGAAGTATTAATTCAATTTCCAGAAAATAAAAATAATATTATTGGATTTCATATTAGACATTGGCCTAATAGCTGGGTATCTACTAATAATAAATATATTCAAGGTAACGACGATAAAAGAATTATAATCATGAATAATGCAATCAAAAATAATCCAGATATCAAATTTTTTATTTCCACCACGGATATCAATATTATTAAACAACTTAAAAATCTATATAATGAAAAAATTATTTATTTTGAAAATAGATTTGGACTAACTAATAACGATAAATATTATACTTCTAATCAACAAAATTCCAAAGGAAATATATATAAAAATTTAAATGGACTTGTTGATTTATATTTACTTAGCAGTTGTAATTTAATTATTGGTGATGTTTGTAGTTCTTATTCACACGTAGCCCCTTTATTGAATACTAATTCTACTTATCAACAAATAAAATAATTATTTATTTTATTACTTATTATAATATTATTTATATTATGAGTTGGGAAGAAAGAATAAAATTAACATCCAGTTGTAAAGATTGTGAAAATATACCTACACATGAAAATGCTGGTAAAGTATGTATAGAAAATAATATAAAAATACAATATATGTTTAATGGTATTAAAATACATTATGATTCTTATCATACTCCACATACTATTGATATTATTACTAATTTAAACGGTCACCATGAACCACAAGAAGAATTATGTTTTTATTATTTATTAAATTTATTACATAATGATGCTAATATGTTAGAACTTGGCTGTGCTTGGGCTTATTATTCTATGTGGTTTAAAAATACTATTACTAATGGCATTAATATACGTATTGAACCTAATATAAATAAATTAAAAAAAGGTATTGATAATATTAAATTAAATAATCTTGATTTTAATAAATTTGTACTAATTAATGGTTATATTGGTAATAAATATATTGAAAATGACATATTTATTGATTGGGACAAAACTAAAATGCATATGCCGCAATATAATATTGAAAAAATTATTACAGAAAATAATCATATATTCATAGATGATTAGGTGGAGAAATGGAATTTTTATTATTATTTAAATAATATTTTATTGTGGAAATTTTATAATCTTGACTTTTATTTTTTTTTCATATAAATTATAAGTTATAAATATTAGGTCCTGCCATCTTATGTCCGGAACAAAAAGAAAAATAGCGGGAAAATCGTCCTGCGCGCGATAGAATAGTTTCTTTAATTTTATTTAGATTATTACATAAATAAAATTAAAACAATAAATAATTTTAAAATATTTGAGAGAAAACCTAACTGTTCTTCATTCTGATATTCAGGGTGCCGAAGGTAATATGTTAATGGGTTCTATTAATGTTTTAAATAAAATAGGGTTTTTTGTTTTATCAACACATGGAAATTTACATATACCTTGTATGAATTTTCTTATTTCTAATAATTTTACTATATTACTAAAACATAGTGTTGAACAATCTGTTTCTGCTGATGGATTAATTATTGCTGTTAATAATCTACATATTAAAAAATATGAAAAAAATATAAATACAAATATTTTAATACTAATTGCCCTATTACTAAACACTAATTATATATCTAATGTTTTCTCTATTACATCCCAAATATTATACTTATTTAATATTAAATCTCTCGCTTCTTTTAACGCCAATATATTTTTTTCAGTTATAGGTTTATTTATAATTGTTTTTATTTTTTCTATACAATCATCTTCATTTATATTTACTTCATAATAACTATCTTTTGGAAAATATTTTCCAATATTTGTACATCCATAATAAATTGGTATTGTCCAACATAAAATAGCATCTGTTATTTTCTCAGAAAAATAATTCTCTCTACTACAATTTTCTATACATAATGAATACTTATAGTCTATTAAACCTTTAAATTTTGTATTTTCTGTTTTTGTATCTTTATGGTAACCATCTAGTGAACCTTTGTAAGAAATACCTAATTCATTATTCCACCCCGCTCCATAAATATCACATAAATCTGGATATTTTTTTGACATTTTTATTAATAATTCTCTTCTTAATGCATATCCTGGTCCATAATTTTTATTAGATATTATTGCTGAAAAATTTTTTTCGTGACTATTATATTCCAGTTTACTTAAAAAATCATAATTCTTATCTATAAATTGTGGATTTGTAACTACATGAATAAAATTATTATATGTAAATCCCGTCGCAAAATCAAATCTTTCCCAGTTTTTATTTATTAATGGTTCTCGTGGTAAACAAATAAATTTCTTAATATTTAATAAATTTAAATCAAAATTATTTGGTATACCTTCTATAAATATTATTACATCTGCTTTATTTAAATCAGTTACTCCAACTAAATTATTCCATATTCCAGAATTATTTTTTGTCATTCGATTATATCTTAAAAGTAATTGCTCTGGACTTGAACCCCAATTACAATAAAAAATAATATTTATCATATAAAATATTATTTTTTATATATTTAAATACTTATTTTTTTTATTAGTTCTAAATCTATTTTATCTTTTTTTTCATTTCTTCTTTCTTTCATTTCTTTTATTACTTTTAATGAAGCAAATTTTAAACCATTAAAATAAAAATAATTTGATGGATTATATATTATAGTATCTTTATTTTCTTTATAATAGTGCAACCACTCTCCACTATGTAAACCAAAATTATCTAATTTTATATCATCTTTATGTAAATAATCTACATCATTTGCCTCTCTTAATCCATACATTTCCAATATTAAACTTGATGTTAAACAATAATCTTCATCTATATTATTTTCAAAATAAGTTTTTAACAAATTTTTTGTAGATTCACTTATATCATTTGAACCATTATTTAAAAAATGTATTGAATTACTATTTAATAAACAACTACTTATTCTATAAGTATCACTATTATAATCACTCATATGTAAACTATGTTTTCCAATATTAAATATTTGTCTACATTTTTCTTTTAATTCTAGACATTTTTTAACATCATTCATTACAATACTTATATAAACTACTGGATTATTACCTACACATCGTTCTGCTTTTCCTCCTGGAGACCATCCATATGGAAACAGTCCTCCTATCCATTCTTCACCTCTATACATTTCTTTTATTAAATTATTTATTCCATTTACATTTAATACTACTAATTTATGATAATAAATATATCCATATTTATTTATAATTTCTATTACTTCTCGTATTTTATTTACTTCAAAAGCAACCGGATAAATTATCATCGTTCTTACATTTGGATTATGGTTTATATATTCTAAAGCCATGGTATCCGCATATTTCTCTTCCAACTTCGGATTACCATTTCTATTCAAAAAAAAATTATAATTATAACCAATATTTCCTTCTTCACTTAAATTAATGAATTTTGGAGTTATATTAAAATAATAACTTGCTACTAATCTATGAGCTCCATTTATTATAATTCCATTATTTCCAATAGGTATTGGAAATCTCTCATCATAACCATTTTTTTTTAAATTTTTGATTAATTTATCAAATGAATTTATAAAATCATCTATGTTATTTTTTGCTATTATTGTTTCACCTCTACTATTATCTGGTAATTCTTTACATCCATTAAAAGTTATAAAATGTTTTATATATAATTCTTTAAAATAATCAGTATTTAGTTTTTTATCAATTGATTTTACATATAAATATTTGGCCATTAAATCAAATCTACATCCTGGTAACATTTCTTTATATTTATAATAATTATATGTTTAAATTATTATAAATCTATCTATTTTCTCTTATGTATTTTTCAATTAAAGGTTTATGACTTTCTGCTAATTTTGCTGTTTGTTGTCGCAATAATTGCACGTTCATTCCAAATCTCATACGATTCCCTCCTGTAAAATCAGGATTATTATCTATATCATATCTTGGTTGTCCTCCTTTGTTTTCAGCACAATGATTATACAATGGATAAAAATATTTTGGATGATAAACCATATTGTACCAATCATCACAACACCAATTTTTTATTTCTTTTGGAAAAAACCAACCAAATATTTCCATATGTTTTCTACTTACAAACGCTTGAGTTAATATACGATTATTATTGTTTATTGGTCCAGCCATTCCTATATCATTATGTTCTTTTAAAACTTTTATTCCATCATTTATCCAACCTTTTGTTTTAAATTCTATATCATCTCCACATTGATAAAAATAATCACATCCTAAATTATAAGCATCTTCAAATAATTTATTCCACATTAATGTAACATAACCTTTTGGAATATTTTCCATAGTAATAAATTTAAACTCAATATTTGGAAATACTATAGAAAATCTTGTTATTTCTCTTTTTTGAGTTTCATTATCAAAAATTCTATCATCTTTATCAATTCCTACATAAAAAATATAATTATGTTCTTTATCAATTGTTAATAAAAATGTTTTTAGTGTTAATTGATATAAATATGTATCTTGCATCATAACCCAATTATCTCTATTTTTACTTGTTGCTAATATTAAAGCAGCAATCTTAAATACCATAATTAATTTATTATAATTACTTTAAATTAATACTTTAAATTAATACTTTTAATTTATTTTTATAAATTAATAGTGTTATTCAAAAAAATAACAATACTAATAATTTTTAAACATTTCGTATATCTTGCATAAAAAGATTACTTGATTCTTTATCTAAAAACATATTAAATACAAATAAAGCTATTATCCACAGCATAAATGATACATAATACATCGGATTTATATCAAAAAATTTACCTAATAGTGACATAATTGATGTAAATATTATAATTCCTATAAGTGATGTTAAAAATTTATTCATAATATTATTATATATACATAAAATTTATTAATTTTATTTTTATTTATTTTTATTTATTTTGTTTGATTATTAAAGTAGGCATTTCTTTTATTGGACGATTATCTAAAATAAAACTACCTACATCACCTGTATCAATTTCTGGATATTTCTCAAAATAATTATCTAACATCTTCAACAAATAATCTTTATTTATTGGAGCTTTCACTTTATTTTTTCTATATACTAATTTACCATTATTTGTATCTATTCCATCTATTTCATTATTTTCCATTATTTTAATTAATGAATCTGATATTTGCTTTTTTTTTCCTCGTAAATCTTTTAATAACTTTTGTATTTCATTCATTTTATTATTTATTGCAACCCATTCTTTTATTGTATTTACCAATAATTCTTTCGACTCAGACATATTAAAATAATATACGAATTAATTTATATATTATTTTAATTATTTATTTAATTTTCTAACCAATTTTGAATTTTATTTTTATTTATAATTATTCTATTTATTAATTCTTCTTTATTTCCCCCAACTTTACATCCATTTAAATTTAATATTTTTTTTAATTCTATTATTTTCTTTTTTTTATAATAATTAAATACAATTTTATCTTGATTCTTTAATATTATTTCCTCTTCCTTTGTTGTCACTAAATGTTTATTACAAAATATACCATTTTCTGTTTTACAACCTGATTTTGTACATTTTTTCCCATTTTTTACATATTCACATTCATATATTTTCATACAATATTCTTCTGGAAAAGTAACTCCTCTCACTTGTTTTACTGGATAATATTTATAAAATGGTATTAATTTACTTGTAACATTTCTACAATAAGGACACTTTATTTCATTTATTTTTAATTGTGCATTATCTAATAACTTTCTTGTTTTTTGATAAACTACTTCATTATACAAAGCTTCGTAATTAAATTTATGTCTACAATTTAATTCTATATTATTATCCTTTAGATTTTCATTTGTTATTAAACATATATTATCTTCATCTTTTACATCTTCATTTAATAAATTTTTAAATAATTCTATATCATATTTAGAAACTTTTTCCATTAAATATATAATTTTTTACTTTTTAAATTATTTAATTTGTAGTTTTTTTATTAAAAATATATCAATTATTATTATTATGTCTTTTGATAAAAATATTTGGGGAAATACTGTATGGTTTCTTTTTCATACTTTAGCGCATAAAATTAAAGAATCAGACTTTAATGAATTAAAAAATGATATTATATATGTTGTTCAAACTGTTTCTACTAATCTACCTTGTCCTGAATGTTCACAAGATGCCGCTAATGAATTAAATAAAGTTAAATTTGATAATATAAATTCTAAAGAAGAACTCAGATTATTATTATTTAATTTTCATAATCATGTTAATAGAAAACTTAAAAAACCAATTTTTGAATTATCAGAACTTGATAATAAATACTCAAAAGCTAATCTTAAAGCAATTTACAATAATTTTTTTATTATTTTTGGTTCTAATTCTAATACCCCACAATTAATGAGTGCTGCATTTCATCGTCAACATAATTTACCTAAAATTAAAATAGCATTAGATAAAATTATTTCTAAATTTGATTAACCCCACATTGGTCTTTCACCTCTTTTATATGTTACACATTTGAATTTTTGATCTGTTGGCTTTTTACAACCTTGTGCATTACTTTTTATTTCTGAAAAATATGCTAAATCTTTATTACCACTTGCAGCTATCATTCCATAATATAACATACCAAACGTTATTCCTACTATTGCTCCTAAAACTACTCCGCCTAATGTTCCACATTTTTTATGTAATTCTGTTATCCCATTTATTGCAAATAACGCTACCAAAAATATTAATAATGGATAATTTACATCATTATTTATATACATCGGAAAAGTTAAATATGAACTTATATATCCTAATAATGTTGTACTTAATATTGGAGAACTAAATATTACTCTCTCTTTTTCTAGTATTCCTTTTGTTGTAAATGGTATTGGTAATATATTACATAATGGGCTCGCTAAAGGACTTTGTCTCTCTTTTAAAACACTTTTTAGTAAATATGTTAAATATGATATAATTACTAAACCTACTAAAAATAATAAACCTTTTACTATAGAATTATTTACTATTGAAAGCATCACCATGAAAAATGTTAGCAAAAAAGGAGACATTATTGTTAAAAATGTTAATAAATTTGTTAATGTAAATGTTATCGAAGCCGCCCCTCTTGCAATACTTAAGTCTGAATTAGATGTAGGACTCTCCATAATAATATATTTATTATATTAAATAAATATATTAATTATTTATAAAATCATATATTTTATTACATCTGAAATATGTTCTATTTCAAAAAATTCATATAAATCTAATTTATCACTATTTTTTTCATAAAATAATTTAAAATCTTTTGCATTATCTTTTGGATATAAAAAACATTTTACACCCGCTCTTATTCCTCCTAAAATTTTTAAATCTAACCCTCCAATAGCTGTGACTGAACCTTGCAAATTTATCTCTCCAGTTATCGCAAAATTATTTTTTATTTTTTTATTCGTTAATAAACTATATATTACTAATGTAATCGCTGCACCTGCTGATGGTCCATCTTTTGGTGTTGCTCCTTCTGGAACATGAATATGTATTCCTTGCATTTTTGTTTCTTCAAATTCTTTTACTAACTTCTTTAATTGAGCTTGCTGCACCAAAGAAACTGCTAATGTTTTTGCTACTGTCATACTCTCTTTCATTACATCTCCCTGCATTCCTGTTAATTTCAAATCAAAAAATGTTGATGTTGAATAAAATTTACTTTCAATATGTAATATTCCACTATTTCCATACGCATTTGCCCATAAACCATTTACAATTCCCACTTTTGGATAATCATTTATTTTTAAATATCTTATATAATGTCTCTCGTATAATATATTTTCTATTATTTCTTTTGTTATTATTACCGGAATATTGTATTTTTGAGTTTTCTTTAATAAATCTAAATTTATACTTGATATCAATTCAAATAATATTTCTTTTAATTTTCGCACTCCTGGCTCATTTGTATAATTTTCTATTATATATTTTACTAATTCATCTCCAAA
>CEQL01070662.1_pt1 | contig 10243 bp, 9 predicted proteins | sample 356281 | NCBI WGS metagenome assembly CEQL01 (sample SAMEA2621203, study PRJEB7988) | marine metagenome | biome: marine biome (ENVO:00000447); feature: surface water layer (ENVO:00002042); material: "saline water (ENVO:00002010), including plankton (ENVO:xxxxxxxx)" | depth 5 m
TACAGAAATCATTTTCGGTTATACCATTTATACACAATTCATCTAGATCAATAATTAATTCATGAGCTACTTCACCCTTATTATTTGTATAATTTATTTTAAATTCAGTTTCCAAGTTGGTTTTAAGATAGTTGGAATTTTCAACTGCTTTATTGCTTATGTTTTGAAAGTTATTTAAATTTTTTTCAATGTATTTTAGACTAATTAAATTAGCACTACTATTTCCAAAAATAGAACTACTTATGTTACCAATTGATTTGTCATAATTTTCATTATCATTTGGTAAGTAATCTTTTAACATATCGTTTACACCTAAGACACCTACGCCTGGGCCACCACCACCGTGGGGTATCGCAAATGTTTTATGCATATTGATATGCATCATATCAAAACCTAAATCAACCGGTTTCAGATTACCTACCCAAGAATTCATATTTGCTCCATCAAGATATATTAATCCACCCTCAGATTTAACCATTTTTATTACATCATTAATAGTATCATCAAAAAATCCATACGTGCTAGGATGTGTAATCATTATTCCCAAAACATTATTTTTATTTTTTTCAATTCCTTTTTTAAGACTATCAATATCGAATGTTCCATTTTTGTTATGTTTAATTTTTACAACTTTACAACCAGATATAACAACACTTGCAGGATTGGTACCATGTGCTGAATCAGGGATAAAAATCACATTTCTGTTAGGATTATTTATATATTTTCTCATAATTAACAATGCTGTTAATTCAGCGTGACTTCCGGATAATGGTTGTAGTGATATTCCATTAAAACCAGTAAGTAATTTTAAATGTCCTTTTAAAACATTCATATCTTTTGTAAAGTTATATTTAATATCGTTTTTTTCATAAGGATGATTATTAGTATTATATTTAAAAATATTTTCAACTGACTCAATATCATTGTATTTCATTGTACAACTTCCTAATGGTATCATACCATCAACCATTGTAAAATCTTTTTTTTCTAATTCTCTCAAATATCTTTGAAAATCAAATTCATTATCAAAAAGATTAAATAGTTTATCATCAAGTATACCATCATCTCTCAACCTTATTTCAACATCATTATTTTCATTTATTATTTGTTTTGTTTTAATTACATTTTTTAAGTTATGAATATCTTGTTGTGTATGCATATTTGAAAACGTAGCTGAATAACTTGAATTACCATGATTAAAAATGTCATTATGTCTTTCCCATTTATCTATAAAAGTAATAGTGTCTATAAAATTACAGTCTACGTCTAATTCAGTTTTAATATCGTCGCGGTAATCAATAATTTGCTGTATATAATTATCTAAATTTAGACCATTTAGCATTGTCCAAGCTCCAATATAGTTGCTCATTAAAGCTTGATTAGTACATATATTAGAAGTAGCATTGTTTTTTTTAATATGTTGTTCTCTCGTTTGAAGAGCGAGTCTATAACGTGGTAAATCATATTTATCTTTTGAAATTCCCACTAATTTTCCTGGTAATTTTCTGATTAAACTTTCATCAATACACATGTATGCTCCATGTGGACCGCCATTAAAAAGGGGTAATCCCATTCGTTGAATATTACCTATACTTATATTCGCACCTAAATCTTTATGACTAGGTAGATAAATATGATGGAGTAAGTCTCCTGATATTACATTAATAAAATTATTTTTAGTATTGGTATTAATATTGTGCTGGAGTTCTTTTATGTATTCATAATCTTTATTAATAAAACCATATTTGTCGCTACTAAATATAACTGAACCAATAATATAGTCAATATTATTTTCGATGTATTCCTTATCAATATTTATAAAATCAAAGTATTTAATTTCAATATCATTTTGTTTAAAAATAATATTATTGTATGTATCAAGAACGTTTTTAAGATTAAAAAAAATATTTTTATCAACTAAAACAATCTTTTTACCCATTTTATTGCTATTTATAATTATTCTTATTGACTCAAACAGGCTATGAGAATGATCTAGTAGTCCAGCATTACTAATTTCATTTCCAGTAATTTTTTTTATTATTTCTTGATACTTATAAGTTAGTTCTAAACGACCTTGTGATATTTCACTTTGATATGGTGTATATGCTGTATACCATTTTGGATTTTTTAAAATTTCATTTTCTAACATTAAACTATGCTTATTATGATAATAATCTTGACCTAAAAAATGAAGATGTCGTCTAGAATGTTTTAAAATATTATTTATTCTCCTCACAATGACCATATTTATTATGAATAAAATATATATTATAAATTTATATTTTATACATATTTGTATAACCCATAATTATATATTCCATAATTATATACTTTTAATTACCAAAAGCAAACTCTTAATTCCATTTTCGTCTCCTATTAAAATCATAAGTGCCTTTGTATCTACATCTTCTTTATCTCCAAAAACTTTCCCATCAATTTTTTTTTGAAATTCTTGTTTTTCATTACATACAATAGTTGGAAATAATACACCGTATCTATCATCAGTTGTTTCATTTTTACAAGCCCAAATACACTTTGGCATATGTTTTACAGGAGTATCAAAAACAATCATATTATCAACAGGTTTATACCGATTACCATTATTTTTATCAGTGGCAATAAAGACTTCGAAGCTTGTGATAGTCATGTGTATTTAGTTAGATAACTTTTTTTTTCTCAATTTTTTTAATTACTTGTAAGAAGATTACTACTTGTTTCAGCAACATTGTCATTTTCTGAAGAATTTAAATAATTACCTAGTTCTGATTCCAAGATAATACGATAATGAGTTGTTGAACTACCAGATTTATAGATTTTATCTAGTTTAATTTTCTGTTCAGAAGTATTTACAAAAAGAGTGGTAAAATGCAATTTTTCATTCAATATTTTTTTGTATCGTTTCCAAAAAGCGTCCATTTTCATCTTGTTTGACATTGAAATTTTCATTACTTCTCGAGCATCTAAAATAATATGTAGTTTTTCGTTTTGGGGTAATTTTTGAAGTTCTTCAATTAATGACAATAAAAAATGTTCTACTGGACTACAGTTTTTTGGTAATTTATAGGACCAGTTTTTAATATTAAATTCGCTCATAATTTATAATTATATTAATATCTTTATATTTATAAATTTGCCTTTTATACAAAAAACAAAAAAATTCCCCATTGGGACATCTTTTTTCCTTCCGGACTAGCTGCTGTTGGGTCAAGTCGAAAATTGGGTATTCGCTGTAAGCAACCAAGGTTGAGTCTTTTAATGTCATACTCCAGGACAATATGTATTAAATTTATTCTTCGTGACCGTCACTGGACTTCTCCTCGGCCTCGGCCTTTGAAGATGTGTTCTTGATGAACACCTTCTTCTTGGGCTTGTCAGCAGAAGGGTTGTTGTCCCTGGTGTAGCCACCCGCATACTTGTCAGAGCATGCGCGAATCTTCCAGAACCATGGGTCGTCATACACCACTTCGACGAACTCGTCCTGGCTGGACATAAGACGCTCACGAAGTTCCACCCAACCTTCATTCCACTGCTTGAAGTGGATGAAGAATCGCTTGGACTTCTTGCCGGTTTGTTCATTAACACGAGACACCTCGTCAATCTGCTTAATCTCACCAAAGCCCAATTCATCAAGAGCGGTTCGGACACGCTTCTTGGAGATGTTGCCGTGGGCGAAGGGAATCATAAGAGAAGGAGAAGATGCGTTCATGGTAGTCATACTTTGTATAAAAAGGATACTAGGAAGGAAAAGAATCTCAATTTATTTTTTTTGTCACTCATTTCTCGGTTCGCGTTGACCCAAATCCTCATTAAGACAAAAAAAAAAAGAAAAAAACATAAAAAAAGAGTGAAAAAAATACATACACACATACATAAGTTATACATTTAGTCGAACAAATCAATAGCAGTAGCGTCGCCCACGTTAATCGTGTTGAGGCACTCGTAATTGTTGCGTGCCAGACGTGCCTTGGCGATGACCTGCTTGTGCTTGTTCCGAGCCTTCTGCTGCGCCATCTTCATTTTCATCCTGAAAAGAACCTCTTCGTCGGTGCTATGAGACTTGCGATGACGATTAGGCTTGTGGTTGTCAGAAGACTGTTTGATAGAGTGTTTGAGACTGTTGAGAGTGTTCGCGTTCATGTTGCTGTAAAAAAGATGATATGTTGAAATACTTTCTCAATTTATTTTTATTGTAACTCATTTCTCGATTCGCGTATAAGATTAAAGAAAATATATTATAAATATATATAATGAATGATGAAAAAAGAGATAATGTTGATAGCGATAACGTACAAAATCATATCATTTCCGATATTAAACCAAAAATTGATCTTGAAAAAAGTTTAAATTTAGACCGAACACAAAGTATAGATGAAATTGAATTTCAATTTATGACTTCACGAAACAAAAGTCCACGAGATATTGAAATTGTAAATGAAATAGAAAAACATAAATTCAAAAAACTTGATTTTATTGATGTAGAGAGAGAAGTTGACAAAAACTATCTTAACATGAGTCATAAATATTCTTCTAGTTTGGATATTCTTGCTAGCTATATCAAAGGACAAAAAATAATATATATGGAATCAAAAAATCACTGTGAAAAACAATTGAATTGGCTTATGTTGCCATCAATTTTACTTACTGCTCTAGCAACTGTATTAGCAGGTATAGGAGGTAATGAACTTATTTTAGCATGTGTTAATGCTTTTATTGGATTTTTACTAGCACTTGTTAATTACTTAAAATTAGACGCAGCTCAAGAAGCACATAAAATATCTTCCAGACAATATGACAAGCTACAATCAGGTGTCGAATTTACTTCAGGTTCGATATTATTATTCCAAAACAAACTACAACAAAATGATGAAGAAAGTGCTCTTGAACAAGAAGGAAATTTACGAGATAATTTACGTGATGTAGAAAAGAAAATTGGTGAAATTAAAGAGACAAATCAATTTTTAGTTCCATATGCTGTAAGGAGAGATTTTCCGGTTATGTTTAATATCAATGTTTTCTCTCTTATAAAGAAAATTGAGGACCATCGTAAGAAAACAATAACTAGTCTTAAAAATGTTAAAAACGAAATAGCTTTTATACAATTTGTTCAAGAACGCCAAGACTACGATTTAGATGAAAGTTATAAAAGCAAATTAGTTGAGTTATTTAATTTGAAGAGAGATTTGATTAAAGAAATATTAGTTCTTCAATCTGCTTATTCTATGATTGACTCAATGTTTTTACAAGAAATAAAAAATTCAGAAGTATACAAACGTAGATGCTGTCGTTCATGTAAAATGTGTTGTGAACCCAAAATTATTGATCCTGAAAAAATCAATCCATTTGTAGCAAAGCTAATTGACCCATTTAAACGTAATGAAGATTTTGAAACTGTTAAGGAGGGATGTTGTATAAGTCTTTGTTGTAGTAGAAAGCATGTTACTATTAAAAAGAGATGTCATGAAGAAGATTTATGGTTTAGATCTGATGAAGATCATTGTAAAGATGGTAAATGTGGAGTAAGTTTAATAAATGGAAAAAAAAATACCGTCAATACTGATAATACTGATAATACTAGTTGTGGTTGTGATGAAAAAAAAGACATAGAAATGGTTGAAATTGGAGATAAAAATATTGAAAATATTGAAATTAAAGTAGGTAATCAAAAATAAATTTTAAATTATAAAATTAATTTAATAAAATTGAAATTAATTTTATATTTATATATACATAAACATGTTTTGGGCACTTGAACGATATAAAGATGACACAAAAAATCCTGAGAAACAATATAATCGTCAAAAAACCCATAATACGTATTATAGACTTAATTTTGAAAAAATCAAAAAAGGGTGCGATGAGCTATGGTTTGGTAATACAAAGGTTGAAATAAATATTACACCCCGAAATATTATTATTGATGAATCAGAGCCAATTCATTTTGTTCAATTGCTTTATATTATTAAGGAAAAATCTTGGGAAGATAATAAATGGATACTTTTTAAAAAAAATGAACTAATAGATTGGATTCGTGCTGACCGTAACATTTATATTGAAAATAATACGATGTTTGGTGAAGATTTTTATAATCGATTTAATATTATGATAAACTATTTTGTCAATAATTATTGTGATAGATACATGCGAACCTAGAAATGAGTTACAAAAAAAAAAATTTGAGAAAATATTTGAGTATATATTTTTTTACACAAAATGACTTCACATCTTCGCATCAACACCAACATTGACGAACGTGGCAATATCACGAAACCCCTTTCTCCTTGGCCTGACATGGACACAAAAACACCATCATCTGCGTCAAGTTCTCCAAGAAATCAAGAAGAAGCTGTCTTGGCTTTTGAAATTGCTAGTCTACGTCTCGACGAGATTTTGACAAAACATAAACAAGCTAAGAAACCAACAGAAAATACAATTGACTTGAGACCAGAAAAATGGTCAAAACAAGCTCCAGGAACTGAATACAAAGGCAAACGCACCAATAAGGGCCTGCCTGATAAACGGACAAAAGCAGGCAAAGAATGGTATGCCAGTGTTATCGTGTAAAATATTTCAATTCTGCGTATGTATGTATTTTTTGTTTTAATTTATTGAGAAATACTTTCTTTTTTTTTCTATATTTAATGGAAATGGGTAATTGTTCAAGTAGTAAAAATAAAATAACACCAATCGAAAAATTACTAGATTTAAAACCACTACCACAACTTGATTCATCAAAAGGAGCACGCAAACCTTTCATTGAAGAGAGAATAATTAGACCTCAAAGAGTTGATGAAATGAAATACTACGTTCCTTATCCTCTTCCTAAGATAGGAGAACCTGAAGAGTAGTTATTTAAATAAATTGTTTAAATAAATTGATATAATATATTTTTTATACAATATATTATAATGGGTAATTGTGCTAGTCTACGACGCAATAAAATTGAATGTCCACCCACTCCTCCTAGAAAAAATCTCGAAACTAAATGTGATAATGAAGCAATGGTGTTTGATGAATCTACTAGTGTTAAAGAAATGTGGGCCAAAACTAAACCATTTGTTCCACCCGTAAGTTCAGGACATGTTATTAAAGTTTATGATGGCGATACGATTACTATCGCAAGTGTTCTTGATGGAATGAAAAACTCTCCTCTGTGGAGATTTTCAGTTCGTTTGAATGGTATCGATACACCTGAATTGAAAGGGGGGAAAAATGAACAGGAAAAAGAGTGTGCTATTCTAGCACGTGATTGGTTGAGTAGTCAAATTCTTAATAAAAGGGTACAACTTAGAAATGTTCAAACTGAAAAATATGGACGTTTGCTTGCTGAAGTATGGTATAATGGAAAAAATATGAATGAGGCTATGATTGATAATCGTTTTGCGGTTGCTTATGATGGTGGAACTAAGGTATCACCAGATGATTGGCTCAAATTTCATCACAATAAAAAATAATATAATATTAATGTTTACGTGTTCTCTTCTTCTTTCTTAAATTTTTATTGCGTTTTGTTTTTGGTTTGGGTTTTGATTTCTTTGTTTTCTTATTTTTAGCCCTATATCGTTTTGTTCTTTTTTTTCCTCCATTCATTTTTTGATTTATGGTCTGTTGGTTCAAATATTTCTTATGGCCTTTGTCTTTCTCTGCTTCTAGTTTTTGCTGTGCTTCTTGCTGTGCTTTTTGTTGTGCTTCTTGTTGTGCTTTTTTCTCTGCTTGTTGTCGTGCTTGTTCCTGTGCTTGTTGTTCTTGAACGTAGTTTGGCCTGTAGGCATAAAATGCTTTTCGTGCCTTATCTTGATTTTGCTGTTGCCATTCTGACCATTTATCTTTCATATCATTATCTATGTTTTCAATTAGATTCAATGGATTTTCGAATAATTTATGAACGAATTGTTTTCCTTCTGGCCATTCCTGCCAAATTTTGGCATATTTTTCTATATATTTCATCTCTTCTATTGAACGATCTCGCGTTTCATTACATTTATCTTTATCCTTTATATTTACAAATTTTGATTTTCCATTTATTATTTTTTCACCACAACACTCTGTATAAAAATCTTGTTCAGAACAAACTTTTTCTGTAAAATCATTATCATTAATAAATAAACCTTGATAATCTGCTATTTGTTTTTGACGTTCTAGTTTAGCTTCTAATTCTGTTTTTTGTGATTCTAATTCTGTTTTTTGTGATTCTAATTCGTTTTGCTTATATTCGTATCGCAAAATAGTTGATTCTTGATTATTGGATTTGGCCCTTTCTTCTAAATCATTGATTTTTTTGGACAGTGTTTCTTCTTGTTGAGTTTTTTGTTCTAGTTGTTTTTTAAGAGCAGCTATTGTAGCTTCTAATTCTGTTTTTTGTGATTCTAATTCGTTTTGCTTATATTCGTATCGCAAAATAGTTGATTCTTGATTATTGGATTTTGGCATTGATTCTAAATCTTTGATTTTTTTGGACAGTGTTGCTTCTTGTTGAGTTTTTTGTTGTAGTTGTTGTTGAAGATTAGTTATTGTAGCTGAATTATCTCCACTATATTTAGTCATTTCTGATTGGAGACGGCGAACTTCTTCATCCTTTTCTGCTTGGAGTCGGCGAACTTCTTCTTCACTTGCTTTTTTCTCTTCAGTTAAACTATTAATCTTTGATTGTAAGATAGAAAATTGTTTTGATACACGGACAGATAGATCCCGTGCGTATGTATTATCATTCTTTAGATTAGTTATTTCCATGTCTTTTTGAGCTAGTGTTTTTTCATAAGTATCATTTGTTTCGACTAGCATTTTCATATGATTGTCTTTATCAATTAGAAGTTGTTCTACAGCAGCACTCTGTTCCTCTATGGTTCTATTTTGGGCATTTAATCGTTCTATTTCATTTTCTTTAGCAGATAGTTGTGTGCCTAAATCTCTTATGCGATTACCAATGTCGTTTCGATTGGTTTCATTTTGACTGTTTAGAACCGCTATTTCTCTATCTTTAGCAGATATTTCACTTCTTAACCGGTTAATATCTGAATTGTGTGCTTGTTCTAAACCATCCAATTTTTCTTGTAATGTTTTATTAAGACGAACAGTCTTATTTATTCCCTCTTTTTCACGCATTCCCACTTCAGATAATTCTTTTTTTAAATTATTACGTTCTTGTGTTAAAATATCTATTTTTTGTTGTAAAGCAGAATTATTGCCTTTTAATTGTAGATTAGCTTCTAATTCCTCTTCTAATCTGCTTATTTCTTCTCTGTCTCCGCGTATTTCTTCTCCTAATTTGTTTATTTGTTCAGTGTATTCTACTTTTAAACCGTGATGTTCTGCTCTTTCACGTTGTATTATTTCTAATAGTTTTTGTTCTTGAATACCAAGACGTGTTATTGTCTCATTTTTTTGATCAATCTCTTGTTGTAGTTGTTGTAATCTCTCTTGACGCTCCAGTGATAGTGCGCTTAATGCTATATACGGGCGTTCTGTTTGGCTTTGCCCCCGAACGGCTGCTTGTGCCGCTTTTCGCCGAGCATCTATCACCTTCATATCTTTTTTCTCATCATAATACTGGCGATGACTTCTATGAAATTGCTCTGTTTGAGCTCCTAATCCACGTCTATTTCCATATTCATCCCTCTCTGATGGGAATTTAGGTTGTTGTGGCATTATTATATACTATTTAGATTAAAAGTAAATATAAATAGTATTATTTTTTCTTTTTGGTCTTTTTTTTTGTCTTTTTTTTAGTCCTTTTTCCACCTTTTAATGATGGTGTTTTTTTATCACGTTTCCATTTATTATTTAAATTTAAACGTATTGGTTTTGCAAATAAATCTTTTAAATCCTGATCAGGATCGTATATAGGTTTTTTTTTCGTCTTGTTATTATCACTAATTAATTTATATTTTTTTGACCGCTTTCTTTTTGGTTTTGTTGTTGGGGATTTAGGTGATGGTGTAAATTCAATTAAATTCTTAGAAACTTGCTTTTTCGTCTTTTTTTTCTTTGATCCTTTTTTCTTTTTTGTTTTTCTTCTTGGTGTATCTGTTGGATTTTTTTCTACACTTTTTAATAATTCATAGTTAACAACCATGGGTTCTTCAAATAAATCTTGGGTTGGAACAGCTGGTGGTGGTTCTACCAAAGGTTGGTATGGTTCTACCAAAGGTTGGTATGGTTCTACCGAAGGTGGTGGTGGTTCTACCGAAGGTTGTATGGGATCTACCAAAGGTTGGTATGGGTCTACCGAAGGTGGTGTGGGTTCTAC
>CEQL01131871.1_pt1 | contig 10235 bp, 15 predicted proteins | sample 356281 | NCBI WGS metagenome assembly CEQL01 (sample SAMEA2621203, study PRJEB7988) | marine metagenome | biome: marine biome (ENVO:00000447); feature: surface water layer (ENVO:00002042); material: "saline water (ENVO:00002010), including plankton (ENVO:xxxxxxxx)" | depth 5 m
GGCTACCCTATAAGAAGCGGAACAGCAGATGGAACTAACTTTATAGTTACAGTAGATTCTGGTCATCCTATACAAACAGGCGACACAATAAGTTTTGATGCAGCAGGTTTATCGGTATCTGGCGGATCTAATAATGGATCAATACCTAATACTGTTGCAAACGCAACTTTAACTAATTGTACTGTTAGTGGAAATACAATTACTTTTCCGCAACCATCTGGATCTACATTAAATGGAAACATAACTACTATAGGTGCAGCAACGACATCAGGAGTTATACAAAGCGTACAAAACCCAACCTTTATAATACGAATAGAATATGATGGATCTGAAATTGTATTAGAATATCAAAAACCTTGGGCAACACAATCAAATGGAAATGCCCTTCTTGTAAGTAACAATTCTAGACCTTATCACGCAACAGCATCAGGTGCTAAATTTGGATTATTTCAATCAGGTGAAGGAGTTGAATTAAATGAAAGATCTGAGGCTTATGGTCTAGGTGTTTTTAGTGGATATTTGCAAAATAGAGCAACACAAAAAACTGTAGAAACGGCTACTGGAATTGGAACTGGTGTTTCTATGTTTACAAATAATACACCAATAACAGTAACATTAGAAGGTTCACTAATAGGTAATAGAGATAAAGGTGATTTTAGCAAAGACGAATCACCAATAGACAGATCAATGATTTCAAACGATTTTATAACTAACAAAATTATAGGTAACTAACGAGGTAACAATGAGTACAGTATATATTAATGGCACAACAGCAGCAGCAACAGGTGATGATTTTACATTAGCATCTGGATCTTCAAGAACTATCATAGCAAGTTCTGATGATAATTCTACAGGTATACCAACTGATACTTTTTTAACTTTGCAAATTAAAGAAACAGTAAACAACGGATATATAACTGTTGGAACAATATGCGACAATGTTAATCCAGTTGGCGTGGTAACAGCTAGAGGTGCAGGAGATTCAACTTTTAGAATCCTTAAATCAACAAGCTCTATCGCAGTAGAAGTTCTTTATGATTAAAAGAAAGCGTAAGCTAACCAAACAGCAAGAAAAGTTTGTTGACCTTATGGCTCGTGGCTATCACGAAGGCAAAGATCCTACAAAAATGACTGTTATGGATGCTTATAGATTAGCAGGATATACTCCTGATAATGGTAATGCTTATCGTCTTTACAAAGACCTTAAAGAAATAATCAAAGATAAACGTGATGATCTTGTAGATGAAAACCAAGTTGCCTCGTTAGCTACTAAAATCATTGAAGACATTATGGTAAATCCAGAAATAAGACCCGAAATAAGATTAAAAGCAGCACAAGACGTTTTGCACAGAACAGGTCACGATAAACCCAAAGAAGTTAATCTTAAACAAACAGTATCAGACCTGTCTGATGCAGAACTTGATGAACAACTATCAGCATTGATCGAATCATCTACTAATGTCAAAAAACTTAAGCAAAGCTGAAAAAGAAAAGCTCTTAGTTTTAGTACAAGAGAGAGAAGAAAGGCGTAAATATAATATTATTGCCGAATGGAAGCCTTATGGTTGGCAAGAAATATTATCTAACTCTACTAGCGAAAACAATCAATGTTTAGCTATGGCGGGTAATAGGGTTGGCAAAACATTTACTGGTGCAAGAATAACAACTTGCCATTTAACAGGTAAATATCCTGATTGGTGGAAAGGAAAAAAATTTGTAAGACCCATAAGAGCATGGGCAGCAGGTGCAAGTACAGTAACAACTAGAGATATTCTACAAAAAGAATTACTAGGCGATCCTGTAAATATAGATGAAAGAGGTAGTGGTGCTATACCAAGAGACTGCATAGTAGATGTAGTTAGAAAGCCACAAATACCTAATGCGATAGAAAGTATTATAGTTAAGTTCCACAATCAAAAAGGACAAGTTTGTGGACATTCTACTCTTCAGTTTAAATCTTACGAGATGGGTGAAGAGAAGTTTATGGGTTCTTCGTTAGATTGGGTTTGGCTTGACGAACAACCAGCACAAAATATATACACACAATGTTTGACTAGAACATTAGATAAAAAGGGGTTTGTTATGATGACATTTACCCCAGAAAGCGGAATGACTCCTGTCATTAATCAGTTTATGAATGATAGGAAAAAAGGTCAGTTTTTAGTACAAGCTGGTTGGGATGAAGCTCCACATTTAGATGAAGAAGCTAAAGATCAAATACTAGCACAGTATCTTCCAAATGAAAGAGAGATGCGTACTAAAGGACAGCCTGTGTTTGGTAGAGGCATGGTTTTTCCATACTCTATAGAAAAATTAGTAGTAGAAGACTTTGATATACCAGAAACTTGGTTAAGAATATGTGGTATAGACTTTGGTTTTGACCATCCTACTGCAATAGTTTGGGGTGCTATAAACCCAGAAAATGGTTGTTTTTACGTTTATGACGAATATAGAGAAACTCGAAAAACTGCTGTTGAACACGCAATAGCTATTAGAGAGCGTAAACATCAACCACCTATGGCATATCCGCATGATGGAAATAGGTCATTTGATGGCGGAGACTCTATGGCAGTACAATATAGAGCAGAAGGCGTAAACCTTTTAATGGAGCATTTTACTAATCCTCCAGATATATCACAAACAAAAGGTGATATTAAAATTTCTGCTGGCATTACTGCTATGACAAGAGCAATGCAGAAAGGTTTGTTTAAAGTTTTTAAAAGTTGTCACTTTTGGCAACAAGAATATGGGATGTATCACTTCGGTGAAAATGGTAAAATAGTAGATAAAGAAGACGATCTAATGTCTGCAACCAGGTACGCATTTCAAAGTCAAAGATTTGCAGAGCCAGTTGCATCCAAAAGAAGAAAAAGACCTTGGGAAACTAAGGAAAAACATAACTATGATTGGGTAACGTAATGGCAGTTTCTAACAAAGATTTATTAACAGTAATAAGAGCTTACGAAGATAATGTATCTGACCATATGGATAGTGATGCGGCACAAACTCGTGCCGATCTTATTGATTTCTATCTTGGTGAGCGTTATGGAAATGAAAGGGATGGCTACTCACAGATTGTTACACGAGAAGTCTACCAGACAGTTGAAAATATCAAAGCTGACGTTGCAGAATTATTCATTGCAGATGACGAAACAGTCAGATTTGAGCCAGAAGGACCCGAAGATATAGATGCAGCACAACAAGCTACTGATTATATTAGATATGTTTTTTACAGACAAAATGATGGTTTTGGCGTAACACTTGATGCACTTATGGATGGTCTTTTACAACGTCAAGGCGTTATAAAACGCTGGAGACACATGGAAGATACAATTACTCACCATAATTTTAGCGAAGTGTCAGAACAAGCATTCAATGTTTTTATAGCAGATCCAGAAGTTGAAGTAACAGATTTTGAAGAATTAGAAGACCCTATAACAAAAATGTCAGTTTATAGCGGCAAGTTGTTGAGAACTAAATCAAAAACTAGAACAAAAGTAGAAGTTATCCCACCAGAAGAGTTTGCTATAGATAGAAACGCAACTAGCGTTTGTGAGGCAAAATATGTTAGACAAAGAAAAATGGTTACAAAAAGCAATCTTATTGAAATGGGATTTGATGCAGATAAAATTGAAAAAGCTACAACAAGTTCTGGATATAATGAGTATGACGCACCTGAAAAGATTGCTAGGGATTTTGATGGCGATAATTATTTTGATGATGACGACAATACTATTACTCCTGTTTACGATTTGCACGAAGTTTATATACGTTTTGATAAAGATGAAGACGATTATGATGAGTTACTTAAAGTTTGCAAAGTCGGAAATGTAATATTAGCTACAGAACAAGTAGATGAAATACCTTTTGTTGTTTGGACACCTATTAGAATACCACACAGATTAACAGGTTTATGTCCAGCAGATGCAGCAGCACCATTACAAAAAGTTAAAAGTCAGTTATGGAGAAACCAATTAGACAATCAATATAATCTTAACAATGGAAGACCTGTAATAGTAGAAGGTCAAGTAGATTTAGATTCTGTAATGTCTAGCAAACCTGGTGCTCCATATTTAGTAAAACATCCAAATGCTATATCTTTTCCACAACAACCTTCGTTTGGTGCTCATACCTATAATATGATGGGTTTAGCAGATCAAATGTTAGAGCAAAATGTAGGATCTACAGATAACTCTATAAACCCAGATATATTAAATGGAAATACAGCAGCAGGTGCAGTTAGCCAAGTTCTTTCTAAAAGACAAGCTAGAGTAAGACTTATAGCTAGAGAGTTTGGTGAATTTTTACGCAGAGTATTTATGGGTATCTATGAATTAGAAATAGCTCATGCTGATGATAAATCTATATTCAGATTAGATAACAAATTTATAGAAGTAGATCCTAGAGATTGGAAAGCAAGAAATGATGTAACAGTTCTTGTAGGTTTAGGTAACGGATCAAAGACTGAGCAGTTGTTTCATATGCAACAGACTATGGCGGCACAACAAGCTATGGCTGGAGCTGGCGGTCTTGGTGTTACTGTTATGCCACAACAAATAGTACAGTTGCAAGAAGATATGGTAAGGCTGTATGATAAGAGTGCTCATGGTAGGTATTTTACAACACCACCACCAGAATTTACTGGACAAAAACAAGGTCCATCTGTTCAAGAGCAAGCTGTTATGGCACAAATAGAAATTGAAAAAGCTAAATTACAGTTAGAACAAGCAGAATTACAGTTAAAACAGCAAGAGTTTGAACTTAAAGTTAAAGAGCATGAAGACGAAAATGAGTTTAAATTAGCTGAATTAAACTTGGAGGCTAGGGGTGAGAGACCAGTCAAGATTGGTAATTAGTTTAGAAACAGAAAAATCTGACGTTGATAAAAAAATTAGAATTGCAAATGGATGTGCAAGGTTAATAGAAGATGAAGCAATAAAGTATTTGTTTCAAGAAATGGAAGAAAATTTATATAGAGCTTTTTCTAATGTGCAATCACCAGAACAAGGCGAAGCACTTTGGAGAGAGGTAAAAGTAATTAAAGCACTACGAGAGAATATGGAGTGGTATGCAAACCAAAAAGAAACCCTCGCAAAAAAGGCGAGAAGAAGATAAAGAATTTTATATCGTATCTAGTGATTTAATGAGCTGGATGCGAGGAGTGGCGTACACTAAACTTACGCTAGAAGAGGTAAATGGATTTTCTGACGAGTTGTTAAATGCACCAACTTATCAGCAATTCCTTGATTTACAAAAAGATAAACCAAAAATTATCACTAAATAGGACAACGCACAGCGACCCTAGAGGATATTTAAAATGAACGAGAACAATTCTACGGAACTCTCTACAAACAACCCATTAACAGAAACTGCTGGATTAGAAGCGGTTTTGGGCATGATTAACCCCAAAGATGGACAAGTTGATGATGAATCTGTTACTGAAACTGAAACCGAAGAAGTTACAAATGAACTTTCTGAGGAAGAAGTTGAAACACCTGTAGAAACAGAAGAAGTTGAACTAGAAGTAGCTGATGACGTAATAAACGACATTGAGCTAGAAGATAGTGAATACGAATATCTGTTGTCTGCCAAAGAATTTCTCAATGAGAATGGTCTTGATGATATTGATAAAATCAAGAATGGCATACTTATGCAGGGCGACTATACTCGCAAGACACAAGCGTTGGCTGAAGAGAAGAAAGCATTTGAGTCAGAGCGAACACAATCTTTGGAGAAGGCAGCAGAAGTGTTGGAGATTGCACAAGCAATGGTTTATGGTCAACAACCTAAACACACGACACAAGAGCTTTTAGCTTTAAAACAGTCAGATCCTATTGCTTATGAACAAGCATTAGAGGCTAAGATTCTTTACGAGCAAAAGCAAGCAGAAATAAAAGATTTAACAGACAAGGTAGGAACACAATACCAAGAACAACAGCAAGCAACTATACAAGCAAAATTAGCGGAGCAATCAGAAATTTTGATTGGATTAGAGCCTGGTTTTGCTGATGAAAAAGTTGCTACTGAAAAAGTTGAGGTAATGTCTGAATACTTGAAAGGGATTGGTGGTGATCCAGCAATTCTTAACAATGTAACAGATGCAATAGTAATTAAAGTATTGCATGACGCTGCAATGGCTGATAAAACTCAAAAACAAGTTTCTGCAACTAAAGCTCCAAAAAAGAAAACCGCATCTAAAACTGTTATAAGAAAAGGAACGTCTACGAGTAAAGCCGAAAAACAGGTTGCAGCACAAAAAGCTAAAATGAAACAAGCTATTCAAAAAGATGGCTCATATAGCAAAGAAAGTGCTGTGGAATTAATACTCGATTCTTTTAGATAGGTAACTAAAATGGCTACAATTACTGGAACTTCTGCCGCTACATTAGGAGCTGCGGCAGTAAATAATATAAGGGAAGACTTAGGAAATGTTATTTATAATGTTTCTCCTTTCCAAACTCCTTTTACGTCAGGCATTGCACAAACTCGTGCAACTAATGACAATCACGAATGGCTTACTGATTCTCTTCGTGCATCAGTAAACACCAACAAGCGTATCGAAGCAGATTCATCAGATCAGCCTACTGCTGTAACTGGTGGTCGTGTTCGTATCGGCAACCAAGTACAAATTGCATCAGAAATTGCAACTGTTACTAAAAAAGCTGAGTTCTTTGATCGTGCTGGTGTGCCAGGTAAAGAAATGGCTTACCAACTGTTAAAGCGTGGTAAAGAGCTACAAATGGATGTTGAAAAGCAAATGCTTGCAACAACTCAAACTAAAGTAGCTGCTGCCGCAGGAACAGCAGGTGTAAGTGGTTCTTTCGGTACTTTCATTGTTGCAAACCAAGCATTTGGTGGTGATGGAAGTGCTAACGCTGGTAACAGTGGTGTTGGTGATGGTTCTACTGCACCTTCTTTAGGTAGTAACGATACTATCAACCAAGCTAAGTTTGACAACTTGTTAGATGGTGTTTGGAATGAGTCAGGTGATTTTGGTAATCTTAAAATAATGGCTCCAGCCGCAACAGTACAATCATTACGTAATACTTTAAAAGGTATTTCTGATGACATTAATACTGATGCAGCTTCTGGTGAAATTATTGCAAGAGTTGCTGTATATGTGTCTCAGTTTGGACCAGTCGCTGTTGTTCCTAACAAGCATATGGAAGCTAATACTTTGTACTTGATTGATATGAGTACATGGGCTATGGCTACTGCTGGTGGACAGAAAATTCATACTACTGAACTTTCTACTTCTACTTCAGCAGAAAAAATGCTTTTAGAAACTTACTACACACTTGAAGCTCGCTCTGAAGCAGCTAATGGTGCTTACTACGATATATCTTAATATCGTTAATCTTGGATTGGGAGCTTATGCTCCCTTTCCTCTTATCTAGGAGAAAACAATATGCCAGGTTATGGTAAAAGTTATGGTATGAAACCAGCAAAAAAGAAAAAAAAGAAAAAAGGTAAGAAGTAATGGCTGAACTTACAAAACGCCAAAAAGCTACTTTAGCAAAGCATAAAAAACACCATACAGCAAAACATATGGCATTTATGCGAACAGAAATGAAAAAAGGTAGCACTTTTACAGCAGCACATAAAAAAGCTATGAAAAAGGTAGGTAAGTAATGAAGAAAAAACCTAATGGTAAAAATAAGCTAACAGCAAAACAAAAAACTCTTCCTAAGTTTTTGCAAAAAAAAATAGTTAAAAGTAAATCTAAGAAAGGTAAAAAATAATGGCTAAAAGAGGATTATACGCAAACATTCATGCTAAACGTAAACGCATTAAAGCAGGTAGTAAAGAAAAAATGCGTAAGCCTGGTACAAAAGGTGCTCCTACTGCAAAGGCTTTCAAAAAGGCTAAAAAAACAGCTAAGAAAAAATAATGGCTAAAGTAAGAGTAAAGCGTAAAGGTGTAAGCATGAGAAAAGAGCACAAGAACCCTAGTGGGGGTTTAAGTGCTAAAGGTCGTGCTTACTATAATAGAAAAACAGGATCTAATTTAAAAGCACCTGTAACAGAAAGCAAGCCTAAAGGAAAAAGAAAAGCTAGAAAAAAATCATTTTGTGCAAGAATGAGTGGTGTTAAAGGACCAATGAAAGATTCTAAAGGAAGACCAACTAGAAAAGCGTTAGCTTTGCGAAAATGGAAATGTTAATAGGAAGTATTTATGCGTAAATATGATAGAGAGATACATCAAGGCGGTATTGTAGAAGATACACATGATACAGAAGATGGTGGTATAGGTTATACATTAAAGCAAGACATTACACAACTTTTAAAAGATAACAAAAGAAAACGTAATGAAACAAGCAGTTGGATTAAATACGATCCTAAACAAGACTACCATCAAGTTTTAGATTTATCCATGACTGACGTTGTAAGAATTAAAAACGAACATGGTGTAGATATTTTAGGAAAAAACGTAGATTGGAAGTATGTGTTTAAACTTATAGAAACACATTATCCATATATGAAAACAACAACAGCGAGATTGTAATGGCAGTAACAACTTTAGCAAACATAAAAGCATCTGCGGCAGACTGGTTAAATAGAACTGACTTAACAACCCAAATAGATGACTTTGCTACTTTAGCTAGTAGCGAAATGCAAAGAAAATTAAATACCACATCACAAACAAGTATTATAGATCACACAATTACAGCCTCAGAAGCAACAGCTAAAAAGTTTTATATGCCAGATGGTGCTACAGGAATACTATCTATAACAGATTCTAAAGGTAGAAACTTAGCATCTGTATCTTATAAAGATTATGAAGTATATACAACAGAATCTGGTGATGGATGCGTGTATGCAGTTGCAGGTGGAGAAATATATATAGGACCACCTCCAGCAGAAAATGATGTATTTACAATACAATTTAGAGATGGTGATAGCACATATCTTACAGCTTATAGAGGTGCAGATGTAGTTGCATTACCTGAAGTATTATTAATGGGTATCTTGATGAACGCTTATATATATTTAAAAGATGATAATAGAGTGCCATTTTTTAAAGATAAGTTCTATCAAGGTATTGAGGATTATAACAGAAAAAGCTCAAGCGATTTAGGTATGGGCAGAATAACAGACGATAGTATAGCAGCTAACGGAGGTCCATTAGCGTGAGTTCAAATATAGATATAACAAAACCAGAATCAGGATCAGCAACAACTTCTAGTGTTAGAGATAATTTTGGTCATACAAAAACAGAAATACTTGAAATGCAAAGAATGACTGAAGATAAAGTTGTTACCACTGGCGATTATGATGAGCAAATTGCAAACTTTACCAACCAAGATGTTGTTTTAGCTGAAGGTGTAAGAATATCAATAGAAGTAGGTTCTTTATCTGGCGGAGCTAACAGTGCAAATGATACAGCAACACCAACTTTAGATGTTGATGGAACAGGTGCAAAAACTATTATAAGACAAGATGGTTCTGCATTAGTAGCTGGAGACTTAAAAGCAGGACAATATTGCGACCTTATATATGATTCTACAGCTACAAAATGGGTTTGGTTAAACTCTAAGACAGATGCAATGGAAACTGCTGAAAAAGCATCTCCAACCTTTACAGGAACTCCAGCAGCACCTACAGCCTCTAAAAATACAAACACAACACAACTTGCAACTACTGCATTTGTAATGGCACAAACTGCATCAGCAACAGAGTCAGGTATAGCTGAGTTAGCTACCGCAGCAGAAGTTATAGCTGGAACAGACACAAGTAGAGTTATAACACCAGCAACTTTATTACGAGTAGCTGCACAAAATCCAAATATAGATAATGATGGCGGTAGTGATAATTTTCATGGTTCATTAGAAATAGCTGGAGTTGTCATTAAATGGGGATTATTTAATTCAACTTCTGATAGTGAGCAACAATTTTGGTTTAAAACTACTGCTGGAGATGCAAGCCCTGGAGAGCCTACTAGTTCACACAAAAATCCATTTCCAAATTTTGGAAGTGTAGCATTAATTACAAGATTAGGCACTAATTTTGACAGTGATTTAGGGGTAAGCTCAGTTACAGCAAATTATTTTACAGTAGATAGAAATGATGGTATTAGCAATCCTCAAAAATTATTTTACATAGCTATAGGTGGCTAATGGCTTTTGAAACTGACAAACATAATGGTTTTAAATTTGACGCTTCACAGTTATTAAAGTCAGGTTTATATCCAGAAAGATTTGATCGTAAGATACCATTTTGGGAAGATGTTAATGG
>CEQL01339985.1_pt1 | contig 10210 bp, 8 predicted proteins | sample 356281 | NCBI WGS metagenome assembly CEQL01 (sample SAMEA2621203, study PRJEB7988) | marine metagenome | biome: marine biome (ENVO:00000447); feature: surface water layer (ENVO:00002042); material: "saline water (ENVO:00002010), including plankton (ENVO:xxxxxxxx)" | depth 5 m
TTTCAATTAAATTTCTTGCTAAACTTTTAACATAGGCAACAATTGCCGCTTTGATTGAATTATAACCTACAGAACCAATTGCTTCTGATGATGCAGTTGATCCAATATGAACGATATAACTACTTTTTGTATTTAGGTTTTTTACTATCACTTGATTAATTTCAGAGGCAATACCTAAATTTAACATGAATAGGTCAATAAATTTATTAAGACTAATTAATGGTTCTCTATAACCAAGTCCTCCACCCATACAATGAATTACTGCGTCTATATTCTTTATTTTTTTTAATTTTATATAAAATTTACTTCTATTTTTTTTATTAAATAAGTCAAGATTAACGAAAGTTATTTTTTTTGATAAATTTTTTATATATTTTTTATCTCTTCCTATGGCTATAACTTTATATTTTTTTTTTAAAAAAAATTTAACACATTCAAGTCCCAAACCTTTTGAAGCACCAGTTATTAAAATTATTTTACTTTTCATAAAATTTATTTATTCTATCACATACATATTTTATATCTTTTTGTTTCAAATTTTGATGATGAGGTAATGCTAAAACTTTTTTTGCAAAGAATTCTGCTTTTATAATTTTTTTATGTTTAATTAATTTTTTTGAAGCAATATGTTTATGTAAAGGTGTTCCATAATATACTAGTGTCTGAATTTTAAATTTTTCCAAATACTTCTTTAATTCATCTCTTTTTTCACACAATACAATAAACATTGTATTTGAGTTAATTTTATATTTTGTATCCTTTATAAACTTTAATTCTTGAGCTTTAATATGTTTTTTGTATGTTTCTATATTTTTCTTTCTTTTTTTGATGACATTTTTTAGTTTAGATAATCTAAAATCAATAATCTGTGCATTTATTACATCTAATCTAGAATTTACTCCAAAAATTTTAACCACGTCTCTTCCTGCGAGACCATGATTTCTGTAAAGTTTAATTTTTTCATAAATATTCTTATCGTCTGTTGTTATAAACCCTGAGTCACCCAATCCGTTTAGATTTTTAAGAGGATGTGCAGAAAATGCAGCCACTTTACTAAAAGACCCTGCATGTTTTCCTTTAAAATAAGACCCCATTCCTTGCGCGGCATCTTCAATTATTAAAATTTTATTTTTTTTTGCAATTTTGGTTATTTTATCCATATCACAAATTCTTCCTGTCCAATGAACAGGCATTATCGCCTTAGTTTTTTTAGTAATAAGTTTTTCTATTTTATTTGGATCAATATTAAGATCTTCGCCAACATCCGCAAATATTGGTTTAGCACCTAAATGAATAATAGATCCAACTGTTGCAACAAAAGATATTGGACTAGTAATTATTTCATCTCCCTTTTTTATTCCACAAGACCATAACGCCATCATTAAAGCATCTGTCCCAGAATTTAAACCTAAACAGAATTTACTATTTGTATATTTTGCAATTCTTCTTTCCAATGCATCTAGTTCTGGAGTTAAAACTAAATTTCCTTTACTGAGTGTTTTATCTAAAATTTTTAGGATTTTTTTTCTTTCTTCAAAATATCTTGCTCTTAAGTCAATAAGTTCTATTTTAAATTTCATGCACTTTTATAAAATTTTTTTATACAATTTATTACATAATCTTGATTAGATTTAGTAATAAATTGATGTACTGGAATTGTAAGCAATTGTTTAGCTTGATTGTCAGAGTTTACAAATTTTCCTTTATTTCTTATTGAATTGAATTTTTTATAAGCTGGCTGATGATTCAGAGCTTTAGGATAATGTATTTTAACTTCAATTTTTTTTTTTTCTAAAAATTTTTTCAATTCATTCCTTTTTTTGCAAAGTATCATATATAGTGCGAATGTTTCTTTAAAACCCTTAATTCTTTTTGGAATTTTTATAAACTTATTAAGTTCCTTTAAGTTTTCATCATAATATTTTGCATTTTTGTTTCTTATTTTAATTACTTTTTTTAATTTTTTTAATCCCCACAAACCTACAATTGCTTGTAATGGTTGCATTCTTTTATTTACTCCCCACATCGAAATAGTATCCCTGTTAATCATCCCATGATTTCTATATTTTAATAACCATTTGTAAATTTTCACATTATTTGTAACTACTGCACCACCATCACCCATAGCATTAAGCGACTTCAGTGGGTGCAAACTAAAAGCAGATACATCACCAAATGTACCAGGAGATTTTCCATTTAAAGAGGCTCCAATTCCCATACATGCATCTTCAACAATTTTTAATTTGTACAATTTAGCTATTTTTAATATTTCAATCATATTAGGTGATGCCCCACCCCAATGGACTGGTATTATTACTTTAGTTTTTGATGTGATTTTTTTTTTAATATCATTAATGTCAATTTGATACCTTTCGTCACAATCACAAAAAACTGGAACTGCTCCAACGGCCTCAATAGCCCCTACAGTTGCGTAAAAAGTATTTATAACTGTAATCACTTCATCTCCTGGTTTTATATTTAAAGCTTTGAGACATAAAGTTAATGCATCAGTACCATTATTAGTAGAAATACAGTATTTTGAACCAATAAAATTTGAAAATTTTCTTTCAAATTTGAGCACATATTTTCCAAGAGTAAAATCTGTACTTTTAATTAATTTTCTCCATTCCTTTATTATCGGTCCAGGTTTTGAAAATTCTTTATCTAAATAATTATATTTTACTATCATTAATATAAATTTTATTTAACTTTAATTGATTATAAAAAATATATAAGGTATTAAAATTCTTAAGTAAATTTATTATTTATAAATTATGAAATATTGTTTATTAGGCGGAGCAGGCGTTTTTGCACTACATACAGCTAAGCTTCTTTTAGAGAAAAAAGATACAGAATTGGTAATATCTATTGGCAGAAACCAGGTAAAAAATGCTGCATTTACTATTGGTGTTGGCTCTAATGATAGTAGGTATATTTATAAACCATGCCATATAGTTTATGAGCAAGATTTTCTGTTTGAATATTTTGAAAAATATAAGCCCGATTATGTTATTAACTTTGCAGCATTGGCTTATGCTACGTCCTGGGAAAAATCTTTTAGATATTATGATACTAACGTAACTGCAGTTTCAAAAATTGTAGAATATCTTTTAGATAAAATTTATCTTAAAAAATTTATTCAGGTAGGGACTTCTGAATTATACGGTCCAGTTGAAAGACCAGCGGATGAAAGTTATCCACTAAATCCAACAAGCCCGTATGCTGTTTCAAAACTTGCTGCAGATATGCACTTAGAAAGTATGCACAAAGTAAAGGGTTTTCCGATGAACATAATTAGACCAAGTAATGGATATGGATCTGGGCAACTTTTGTATCGAATAATACCTAAAGCTGCTTTAATGATTCTTCGAGGTCAAAAGTTTCCTCTTGAAGGTGGAGGTAAGGTTAAAAAGTCATTTATGCATTGTAGAGACATTGCTGAAGCCATATTTGCCGTTTTAAAACATGGTAAAATGGGTGAAATTTATAATGCTGGAGTAGATGAACCAGTTTCAATGAAAAAACTGGTAGAAGAAGTATGTTTATATCTTAACAAAGATTTTGAAAAATTTGTTGAAATTACGGAAGGAAGAGTCGGGGAAGACTCACAATATTGGCTTGATAGTTCTAAAATTTTCAATGACACTCAATGGAAAGCAAAAATTACTCTTAAAGAAGGTATTGCTGAAACAGTCGGATGGGTTAAAGAAAATTTCGATAAGTTTGAAAATGAAAATTTAAACTTTTCCTTAAGAGCTTAATTATTAGGTGGAAATAAAAGATGATTTTTTAAGTTCAGTTTTTTAGTTACAGAATATCCAGTATGTCTTATTTTTACTTCATCGCTCTGATTGCTATACATTGATAAAAACCATCTTCCATCTTTAGGATCATTTAAATCAGGCTCAATTTTTCTGTTTACCGGAGCAACACCATGAATTATGGTTGCATATCCTAAGCCCATATCTCCAATATCAATTTTTTTTTCTACATCTAGTATTTTATTTTTTTTTGACAGAACATAGAAACCTCCACCAAGAAAATCTTTACCTTTTTTACTCATATAACCACTTATAAATAATCTTTGAAATTTGTAAGGGTCAGAATGTGGCTCTAAAAAACCATACTTTGATGGATATTTTACTATTTGAATTCTGTCAACCACACCATCCTTTGGAGTATTTTTTTCATACTCATTCTCATTTAAGCCCATTAATTTTTTTACCACTCTCCATCTTCTATAAATTTCAGGAAAAATTTTTATTGGGTCATTATTCCAATTGTAAAAATAATAGGCATTTTTACAGACTCTAAAGCTGTATTTTTTTCCAGTTTCAATATCTATTATTCTTTTAAAATCTGGTGAACCTTCCAACATTTTATAAAATTCTGAGGGTTTATTTTCAAAATGTTTGTGACAATTTTTTTTTATGTCATGTAGAAATTTTTTTGAAAATGTCTTTTTAACTATGTAAACATCACCGCTATAAAGAGATTTGATTATTTTTTTTATAAATTCAAAATTATTATTATCAATATTTTTTTTTAATAATTTATAATCTAATTCAATAAGTTTATTTATTCTTACAGGTGGTTTTGATTTATTTTCAAGTTCTTGCCAATATTCTTTAAACATTATTTTTTATAATTCTTTCTATATTAATAAACTCTTTTTTTAAAAGGTTTAAATCATCTCCTTTTTCCCAAACCAATTTTTGAAAATTATTTGCAAAGGGCCACTGTTCATTTTTACCAAATCCACAAATTTTTTCAAAACATTTTAAACTAGCAGAAGATTCTTCATCAACGTAAGTTTTAAATAACAGATAATTACAATATTTCGAAAAATTCAATAATAAAGTAGGTCCAGTACCCACTCCAGTGTTGAGAAAAGCTGCCTCATATAACCCCAATCTTATGTCGCAATTTAAAGAACCTAAATCAAATGTAGGTATTCTTTGATTATTTTTATCCAATATATAACTATTTATGTGTAATTTTTCTGTATCATTTAATATTATTGGATAATAATCTCTATCTATTAACCAGAAATAAAATTCAATCCAATTATTTAAATTTGAATTCCTGAACTTACTATAAGATGAATCTCTTATAGTTATAGTAACTATTCCTTTCTTTGTATCTACATTGTTAAATAATTTTTCTACAAACTTATTAACAAAATTTGGTGCTTTCATTGATGTTATAAAATTATTTTTTTTGTAAAATTCATTTATAAATAAATAATAGTCATCCCATGCTATTAACTCGTTTTGATTTATATTTTTTGGGAATTTTAAATCAGGTTGAATAGAAAAATACTCTAGGGCTTCTTCTCTTTTTTCTAAAAAAATTAATTGTGGATTAAAGTTTTCAACTAGGCTTAAAAGTCGATTAGTAATGTATTGATGTCTGAAATTAATACTTTCATCAGATAAAAAATTTTTTTCTTTCTGCCAATTTTGTTTATATTTCTCATCTGGAAGAACAATTAACTTTACCTTTTTATTTTTAATTTTACTATATGAGGATAAATATATTAAGTAACCAACTATATCATATGTTGACCTTGAATTAGATAAATCAACAAAAGCATGAATGTATTTGTTTATATTTTTTGATTTATTGATCCATTTTAAATTTTTATTTTCTAACTGTTTAGAGATTCTTTTGTTTTCTAAATAAAGATATAAGTAATCAATTATATTTTTAATAGTTTTTTTCATTGATATTTAAATTAACTTATCATAATTAAATAATATTATATTTTAATTTTATAAATACGTTGGTCATGTTAAAATTTCTCTATTATAGTATAGTTTCAAGGCAAGAACATCTAGAGATATTACCTCATAAAAAAGATATAAATTTAACAGTTGTTTTAATTTTTTTTTTTAAAAAAAATTATAGGAGTATTTATAATTATTTACAGAGATTAATACTTAATCCAAAAATAAGAGGATTTTTTATTAATTTAGAGTTGTTCTTTAAAAAAAAAAATTTACTTAAAAGTCCAATAAAATTAAAAAAAAATTTAATCGAACTTAATAAAAATGGAATTACATTTCTTAGTAAAATTAAATCTGTAAATTTTCAAAAAATTTACCATTCTTTAAACAAAATTGATAAACTCTATTCTGCCTATCAAAATAACAGATTTTATTATAAATCAAAAAAATCAAAAAAAATTCGTATGGGCTATATAGATACAATGAACTTAATCAGTAATGAGGAAATTTTAAAATTAATAAATAATGAAAATATCATATCAATAGTTAATCACTATTTAGGGGCAAATGCGATTTTTGATAATATTTGGGCATGGTGGTCTTTTGCTGGGAATGAAAAACCTTTAGGTCCACAAAATTTTCATAGAGATTATAATTCTCTAAATTTTGTTAAATTATTTGTTTATTTAACGGATGTTGATGAAAATTCCGGACCTCATGTTTTTGTAAAATGTTCTGCAAAACAAAACATTCTGACAAATACGAAAAGATTTTCTGATGATGTTGTAAAACAAAATTTTAAAAAAAATAAAATTATTAAAATCAAAGGTAAAAAATTTAAATTGTTTTTAGCAAATACTTTTTCCTTACATAAAGGACTTTCACCCCGAAAAAAAAATAGATTATTGCTGTGTATTCTTTATTCTGTAAATCCTTCTAGAGGATGTCCAAAGGTACCTATTCTAAAAATTGAAAACCTAAAATATAAAAATTTATACAAAAAAAATAAATACCTTAATAAGATGTATATAAAATACTAAATTATGTACACATTTAGAATATTTAATTCTAGTTCCACTGGTTTAAAAGGGTATTTTATATTATTAATTTTTATATCAACTATAATATCTATTTTTAATGCACTCTCAGCTGTATCTCTTATACCAGTCGTTTCAATATTTCTTGATCAAGAAAATACTTCTGAATTATTTAAATATTTAAAATTATTTTTTAATATTAGTTTTGAGGATGATTATAAATTTATTTATCTATTTTTTATTTTTTTTATTTTGGCCTCACTGTTAAAAATTCTTAATGATTATCTTATCATAACAATCAGGACGAAAATACTCTCAAATTATTTTTTAGATTTTATCAAAATATTTTTTCAGTCAGATTGGCATTTTTTTTATATGAACGATATCGGAAAGATTTCAAATAGCATATATAAAGAACAAGAAAAGATTGGCGGATCAATAATTGCATCAATAAATCTCATCTCTAATTTTTTTCTAATTTTAGTTTTGATGATGGTTCCATTATTTATTTCTTTCAAACTAACATTGTTAATGATTTTTGTTATATCCATTTTTTCGATACCGTTAAAATTTTTAAATAATGTATTTTATAAAATTGGATTAAGAAATTCTATTGAGCAGGCAAATTTTTCATCAATTTTTATTTATGCATCCAATATGTATAAAAATGTGTCAGCTAATTTTGCAAATTCGAAAGTTGTAAAAGATCTTTTTAAAAGTTTTCAAAAAATAAACAAATTCTTAATACAAAATAAAATAATAAATTCATCAGTTATTGAAACAATAAACATATTTACTTTTTTTTTTGTTATTATACTTTTTTTTTCAAGTAAACATTTTGAAATTACACTGTCAGAATTAACTGCCATAACATTCTCTTTATTAAGAATTTTTCCTTATGCAAATAACTCCTTAAATATGATATATGCAATTACCTCTGCAAAACCAGCATACGAAATACTTGAAGAACTTAAAAATAAGGGAAGAGATCAATTTACTGATTGGGGAAACAAACCATTTATTAAAGTAAAAAAAAATATTATTTTAAGAAATATTTTATTTAAGTTTCCTAATGGAAATATTGCTTTAAAAAATATTAATCTAAATATTAAAAAAAATAAAATGATAGCTTTTGTTGGAGAATCAGGTTCGGGGAAATCTACGTTAATAGATCTAATCGCAGGTTTAAACAAACCATATAGTGGCAAAGTTTTGGTTGATGGCACAGAATTAAATAAATATCGTAAGAAAGAATTCTTAAATAAAATTGGTTTTGTAGACAACAACATAGATCTTTTTCCTATATCTATAAAAAATAACATAAATTTTTTCTCAAAAAAAAATTTATCTAAACAGGAATATTCTTATTTATATGATTTTGTAAACTTAAAAAACACAATTGAAAATTTAAGTCGTAAAGATGAAACTATACTTTTAGAGAAGGGAAGTTCTTTATCTGTTGGTCAAAAACAAAGAATATGTATTGCAAGGGCTTTAGCAAAAAAACCAAATATTCTAATTCTTGACGAAGCAACTAGTAATTTGGATCAAAAAAATGAAATAAAAATAATACAAAATTTAAGAAAAATAAAAAAAGATAAGATTATTATTTGCACAACACATAAAAGGGAACTTTTAAAATATTTTGATGAAATTTATTTCATATCTAAAGGTCAAATAACAAAACATGAAAAAAATTAGATCTTATAATTTAAATTTTTATGAGAAAATAAAATTTAAAGTTTATGAGATTAAAATTATTAGGGTTATTTGTATCTATACATCAAGACTATTAATGACTTTATCGATTGCTTTATTTCCTAGAATTACTCACCTATTCTCAATTGGTGATAAATTGCCATCCAAAAAAAATAGAATTAAAGAAACAAATAACACATTAAATGATTTGATATTTTTAGATCAAAATTTTAAAAAATTTAATAAAAAAAGATCAAATGAAAAAATTTTAGTTTTTTTTAAAAAAGAAACACCCGAATTTTTAAAATACAAGAACAAAAAAATTAAAAAATTTTTAGTGAATTGGGAAAAACGGACAGAAGGCAAAAATATTTTTTATGCGACGGCGGACCCCCAAGCTGCAAGTCACTTCATTTTAAATAAAATGCAACCATGCTTTTACGTCGAGGGTTTTTTTTATCAAAAAAAAAACCATCCTTTTGTTCATGGAGCAAAAACAAAAATGATAGATTTGATATGTCCTTCAGGGGTAAGGTATAACCATTTGATGCTAGGAAACTATTTAAACATTTTAAAAAAAAATAAAAAAAATAAAATAATATTTTTATCTAATAAACTAAATATTTCTGGTGAAGTTTCTGCTAACCCAGGTTCAGGTGTTACAGTCATACTTGCATTACTCAAATACTTTAAAAATATTAAAGTTTATAATTTACATTTATATCAAATTAAAAAAATACATAAGCAAAGTTTTTTTTATACTCTGTTGTCAATTTCCAGACACTTCAAACCTATTTTTTATCAAAAACACCATATGGAAAATTTAATTTATCAATATATTTATCTTGCTAATCTCTTAGATCAAAAATTAATTACTGTTACAGGTAATGTTTCTAAATTAAATAAGCAAAAAAAATTAATATCAAATCTTAAAAAAATTATTTATAAGTGAATAGCTAATACTAAAAAAATTGATGATACAAAAAATTTTTAAAAAAATATATGATTTTTTTTACTATAAAGTAGAAAATATAAGAAAAAAAAAAATCATTTATCAATTCGATAAAGAATATCAAAATTTAAATAAAAAAAAGCCTATTGATAAAGACTATATTAAATTAGAGTCTGATGGGATTTTGTATCTTGAAAATTTTATAAAAGAGAGTGATATAAAACGATTTTCAAAAAATTTGAATTTTACACATAAAAATAGAAACTACAGAATTTCAAATCAAATAATCAAAAAAAACTCCCTAATTGATAAAATACTAAAGAATAAAAAAATCCAGAATATTCTTAAATTATATATAGGTAATAATGTTAAATTAGATTTCATTGAAGTTGGAAGAATAAAATTTAATCAAAAAGAAAAATCGATCTCTGAGAAATGGCACTATGATGCAGTGGGTAGAAGAATTAAAATTTTTATATATTTAAATTCAAATAAAAATATTTCGACTGATTATGTATTATCTTCTAATCATACAATAAAGAAAGACTTTACAACAAAAGGATCACGATACGAAAATTCATCAATTTTAAATAATAATAACAAAATATTTAAAGCTTATCCAAAAATTGGATCAATAATTATTTTTGATACTAACGGTATTCATCGAGGTAATTATAGGAATGATAAAAAAAATAAATCTAATGAATATAGAGATACGATACAGCTTGAATTTTCTGACAAAAATACATCAAATAAACTTCAATCGATTGGAGTAGATAGTATAGGTGTAAGGA
>CEQL01039957.1_pt1 | contig 10206 bp, 9 predicted proteins | sample 356281 | NCBI WGS metagenome assembly CEQL01 (sample SAMEA2621203, study PRJEB7988) | marine metagenome | biome: marine biome (ENVO:00000447); feature: surface water layer (ENVO:00002042); material: "saline water (ENVO:00002010), including plankton (ENVO:xxxxxxxx)" | depth 5 m
AAGATATTGGAACTGCAATTAAAAGGTTTGAAGATTTTCCAAATATTCAAAAGCAAATTTATACTGTTGGAAATGAGCAAGATTATCATTTTAAAGTTTTATTTAAAATATTAGAAAAATTAGATTATAAATGGGCAAAAGAATGTTACCATTTATCATATGGTATGATTGATTTACCTGATGGTAAGATGAAATCTCGAGAGGGAAAAGTTGTTGATGCAGATGATTTAATAAATCTTATGATAGAGACAGCAAAAAAAAGAACTGAAGAATTAGGTAAAATTGATGATTTTAATACTTCTGATCTAAAAGATTTATATAAAAAGATTGCATTAGGTGCTCTCAAATATTATTTATTAAGAGTAGATCCTAAGAAAAAAATCTTATTCAATCCGGAGGAATCAATAGATTTTCAAGGTAATACAGGGCCATTTATTCAATATACATATGCCAGAATAAAATCAATTATTAGAAGAGCTAATAATTTAGGAATTGATTATAAAAATATTAGTATGAAAAAATCATATAATTTATCAATTCATCATAAAAAATTAATAAATCATATATACTCATTTCCAAATGTGATTGAAATTGCAATTAAAAACTATTCTCCTGCTTTCATATGCCAGTTTTTATACGAATTGTCTAAACTTTTCAATAGTTTTTATCAAGATGAGAAAATTATCGATAATAATGTAAATGAAACAACTTCTTTCAAAATTGCGTTATCAGACATAACGTCTAAGACCTTATTTAATGGTTTAAAATTATTAGGTATTGATGTAACTGAAAAAATGTAATGAAAGTAATTTTTATATTAGCTCTTTCCACTATAATATCTGTAAGTGGTATTTATATTTTAAGAGAAAAAGTTTTTAAAGTAAACGATCAGGCTCCTGAGGGAGATTTTGTTTCTGATAAAAGCTTTTATACATTGTCAGCAAAAGATATAGATGGAAAAATTATTAATTTCTCAAAGTTTAAAGGAAAAAAACTTCTAATTGTTAATGTTGCATCTAAGTGTGGATATACATCACAATACAAGGATTTACAAGAATTACATAGAAAGTATAATGATAAAATAACCATTTTGGCATTTCCTTCTAATAATTTTGGTTTTCAAGAACCAGGTTCTAATGATCAAATTGAAGAGTTTTGTGAGACTAATTATGGAATTGAGTTTCAATTATTTGAAAAATCAGATGTTAGAGGTAAAAATTCCAATGATGTATATAAATGGCTTTCAACTATTGAAAGTAATGGATGGAATGACAAATCACCAAGGTGGAATTTTTTCAAGTATTTAATTGATGAAAATGGTAATTTAAGTTCAATATATTCTTCAAATGTTAATCCACTTGACAAAGAAATTGTAGACTTTGCCATTAATTAAATCTATACTCTCTAATATTTTTCTTTTTAATCACTGTATTTCTAAGAGAATACCCTGTTATTATTCCAAGACCTGAAAATACACCACCAAAAATTGTAGTTAAAACAATTAATGTATTTATTGAGCCTATCTCTAATATTTCAATCACTTTTAAAGACAAAATTGATTGAGTCTCATATTCAATATTAAGAAGAATAAAGAACCATGCTACACTTGTTCCTATAAATCCACTTAAAAAATGTGAGAAATAGTTATCATCTATTAAACATCCAAGAGTGAAGGGAATTAGTATAATTATCCACCATGGAAAAATATCTGAGAAATAAAAAGAAGAAATGCCAATAATTAAAATTCTTAATATGAAATTCATTTATTTATTATTTTTTCAAAAATTATTTTAGAATTTTCTTTTAAAGGTTCTTTACTAAATAATAGTTTCTTATAAATACCTTTACCCCAATCACTAATTCCTTCAACATAATTAGGACTACCTGGGTTACCAGATTGTCCTCCTGGGTAAACACCCCATGCTTCAGTTTCTTTCTCACGACCTAATTTAACAATCATTCTCCAAGATGGTCCATGTCCTCTACTTGCAGCATTTAAAATATTTCTATCCCCTCCAATTTCAATGTTATCTAAACTAAAACTTTTTATGCCTAATAGATGATTTACTCTTGTATTTTTAAAATTTTTCCATAAAATCAAAGATTTATCTTCTTCCTTTTTCCAGTTTTCAAGAGAATCTATAGTTTCTTTAAAAGATTGATTAATTATATCATTTATTGATTCTTCTTCAGGTGTTTTTAAATTATCATAATAATCAAAATTTTCATATTCACTGATTATCTTATAAGTAATAAATGAATTTGGTTTTCTATATGAATATTTCATTGTGTCAAACTCATCCCAGAGTTTATTTCTTAATTTATTCCACCAAACATTAAAAATTGGTGTAACTGTATCATTAGGATCTGAAAAATAATCCCAATTTGAAATACTTTTAAAATAATCTATTTCGTTACTTTTTAAATTATTTGTGTCAATCTTATCAGTTATTATAGGTAATGATTCAAATGCTTTATAGTTAAAATTATCATTTTGAATTTTAATTACATCCTCTAGTCCTACTAAATCAATTGATTCAAGTCTTTCAATTAGTCTTCTACCTCTATACATTTCATAATTATGGCTATAGTAATAATATGGGTATTCTTTATCTACAGGATGTTGATTAGCGGAACTTACAAAACCATTTTGAGGATTTTTAGTTTTTAAAATATGTTCATAAGGAATATAATCTTTCCATTCATGATCAGGATTTGAACCATCTAAAAGAAATTTACCTTGTTCTTTCCATTTAACAGGAAATTTACCAGCAATAGTTAATCCTATTTCACCATATTTTGTTCCATATGCAAAATTTTGAGCAGGTCCGTGAAAATATTTTAATGCATTTTCTATATCTAGGATATTTTGAGCTTTATTTAATAATAAAAATGTTTTGTATTCGACTGATTCATCATGTGCTATCCATCTCATTGCAAGGTTTATTTTTAATGAATCATTATTAAAATTATGATCGTATGATACTGGGCCATAGTGTGTATAGATAATGGTATCATAAAAAGATTCTGAATTTTTAATCTTTATTTCTTCAATCACTTTTTCAGATTTTAACCATTTATTTCCATATTTATACTCACTCCTTGATTCGTCTTTAAAATCAATTTTGTACCAATCGACAACATCTCTAGTAGCATTTGTTTCTCCCCATGCTATATAGTCATTGAATCCTATAATTATCCCTGGTGCTCCAGGCAATGATGCGCCCATTGTATTATATGTGGGAGAGTTTAAATGTATTAGATACCATATTGAGGGTAGATTTAAAGAAAGATCGGGTTGGCTAGCTACAAAAACACTACCATCTTTTGATTTTTTTGGAGAGATTGCAAAATTATTACTGCCATTATCTTTATGAGGTTTTGATAAAGTTTTTTTAGGTAAAAAATTATAACTTTTTACTGTTGGAACTTTTTCTTCGATGATATCAAAATTAAAATTTGTTCCTCTTGGAATTATTGGTCTAATTTTTGAATCAAATTCAGGAAATAAAATATCATATTTTTCTTTACCTAGAATATTTAATAGATAAGTATCTTCTATATCAGTATCTCTACTTGATAACATATCGGACATAGATTCCATTAGTATAAATGTTTTGAGTAGAGTCCATTTCTCAGGCTTATAATCGAGTATTTTATATTCAATAGGGTAATCAGAATAATTTAAATTTTCAATATATTCATTTATACCTCTTACATATGATTCAAGTAACTTATTTGTTTCTTTATCTGATTTAGATTTATATAATGTCCTTTTTGCTGCATAAAGAATTCCTTTTCTTCTTTGTTCTCTATCTCTATTTAATGCTCTTTTACCAATTATTTCTGAAAGTTGACCTGAAGCTGCTTTTATTTGAAATTCCATTTGCCATAATCTATGTAATGCAGTTAAATATCCTTGAGCATAAAATAAATCTTCATCATTATTAGCATAAATATGAGGGATTAACATACTATCATACTGAATTGTTAAAGATTGTTTTAAACCTTTAAGATCAATTTTATTTAATGATTCTATTTTATTTCTCTCTGCATTTTTCCAAAACCCATTATATGGATTTAGAAATTTACCTAATGGTGGAATATTATTCAATTGTTTATTAAAAACAATTACTAGTGATCCAGTTATTAATAAAAGAATTATAAAAATTATTTTTTTAGTCATATTATAATTTGTGCGTTAGGAAGGATTCGAACCCTCAACCGTCAGAGCCGAAATCTGATGTTCTATCCAGTTGAACTACTAACGCAATTCAATTTTGTAATATTTCATTAATTTTATTTGCAGCGTCTTGTAAGGTATTAGATGAAAAAACTTCTAAGCCTGATTCTTTAATGATTTTTGCACCTTCATCTGAATTTGTTCCTTGTAGTCTTACAACAATAGGAACATTGATTTCTCCTATATTTTTATAGGCTTGAACGACTCCATTAGCTACTCTATCACATCTAACAATTCCACCAAAAATATTTAATAGGATTGCTTTGACATTTGGATCTTTAAGTATTATTCTAAAGCCCGCTTCTACAGTTTCAGCATTTGCAGTTCCTCCTACATCTAAAAAATTAGCTGGATCACCACCTGATAATTTTATTATATCCATAGTGGCCATTGCTAAACCAGCTCCATTTACCATACAACCAACATTTCCGTCTAATTTAACATAACTTAGATTAGATTTATTTGCCTCAATTTCAGATGGATCTTCCTCAGAAAGATCACGCATAACTTCAATATCATTTTGTCTAAATAAAGCATTATCATCAATATTAACCTTAGCATCTACGGCAAGGATTTGATTATCAGATGTTTTAAGAACTGGATTTATCTCAAAAAGGGAAGCATCTATTTTATTGTAAGCATTATACAATGAATAAATAAATTTTATCATTTCTTTAAAAGCATTTCCTGAAAGACCTAATGCAAAAGCAATTTTTCTAATTTGAAACCCTTGTAGTCCCAAAGATGGATCTATCCATTCTTTAATTATTTTTTCTGGAGTTTCTTCAGCAACTTTTTCTATTTCTACACCCCCTTCTGTTGAAGCCATTATTACATTTTTTCCATTTGATCTATCAAGTAATATTCCTAAATAGTATTCTTTTGGATCACTTTCACCTGGATAATATACGTCTTCTGCTATTAAGATTTTATTTACTTTCTTACCTTCACTTCCAGTTTGATGAGTTACCAACGTTCCACCAATAATTTTTGAAGATTTATCTTTTACTTCATCAATATTCTTTGCAATAACAACTCCATTTGATTCTGTTTCTTTTATTTTTCCTTTGCCTCTACCACCTGCATGAATTTGAGCTTTAATTACAAAAATTGAGGTTTTCCTTTCATTAAATAGTTTTTTTGCAACTTTTTCAGCTTCTTCACTACTTGAAGCTATATACCCATTTTGAATTTTAACATTATAATTTTTTAATATTTCTTTTGCCTGATATTCGTGTATATTCATGATTCTACGAAACTAACTTATAATAAATTATATATCAAATCTATTAATCTTAAATATTATTATTACTTAGTTTTGTTAATGCTTGAAGCAAAAAAAATATCTAAGTCATTTGGTAAAATAAATGTTTTAAAAAATATTGATTTAAAGGTTGAAAAAGGAAGTATTGTTTCTATATATGGTAATTCAGGTGCAGGTAAATCTACTTTATTATATGTTTTAAGCACACTTGATATTCCAGATTTTGGTAAAGTTTACTTTGAAAATCAATCAATTAGTAATTTGAAAGAAAAGGAATTATCAAATTTTAGAAACAAAAAAATTGGATTTATTTTTCAGTTTCATAATCTAATTGAGGAATTCAATGTTTTAGAAAATGTTTGCTTACCAGGTTATGTTTCATCAAGTAATTTTAATGAGATTAAATTAAAAGCCGAGCAATTATTGGTTGATTTAGGTTTGTCTGATAGATTATACCACAAACCAAACCACCTTTCTGGTGGCGAGCAGCAAAGAGTTGCTATTGCAAGATCATTAATAAACTCTCCAGATATTGTTTTTGCTGATGAACCAACCGGTAATCTTGATTCAAAAAACTCAAAAAATTTTATTGAAATCATTAAAAAACTTAATAAAAAGCTTAATCAAACATTTGTGATAGTAACACATAATAAAGATTTTATTAAAATTTCTGATAAGAGTTATAAGATTAATAAGGGTAAAATAAGTTGAATAAAGGTATATATTTTATGTTTTTTGCTACCATTTTTTTTATGGTAGTCAAAATTGGAGTTAAGCTTTTACCGCATATTCCTCCAATGGAAATTGTGTTTTTTAGATGTTTAATTTCTTTTTTAATTACTTATTTTCTACTTAAGAGTAAAGGATATAGTATACTTGGAAATAATAAATTACTTCTTACCAGCAGAGGTGTTTTTGGAACTATTGGATTATATCTTTATTTTGTAATTCTTCAGGAAATACCTCTTGCAACAGCATCAACATTAATTTATTTAACACCTTTATTTACCACTTTTATTGGAGTTATTTTATTAAAGGAAAAGATGAGTGTAATTCAGTGGGTTCTATTATTAACAGCATTTATTGGTATTGTTTTAATTCAAGGTTATGATGATAGAGTAACAATTAAATATGTTATTTTAGGTGCCTTGGGTAGTCTTTGTGCTGCTTTTGCCTATAGCATAATAAGATATCTGAAAGATAAGGAGAACTCTCTAGTACTTATGATTTATTTTCCTATGATAGCATGCCCAATAGGGGCCATATTTAGTTACTTTAATTGGGTTAACCCATCATTTAAGGATTATTTAGTTCTTATTTCGATAGGGATATTTACTCAATTCGCTCAATATTTTATGACTAGAGCATATCAGTCTTCAGAAGTTTCTAAAGTTTCTATCGTTAGTTATATTGAAATATTATTTGTAATCGCTATTGGAAGCATTTATTTTAATGAAAATTTTGATACACTTGTTTATATTGGAATGTTCCTTGTAACTTTTGGTGTTGTTTTTAATGTGACTTATTTTAAAAGTGATAAACAAAATATATAATACATCTTTATCTCTTCTTACTGATTTATATCAGCTAACCATGTGTTATGGTTACTGGAAGAAAAATATTCATTTAAAAGAATCAAATTTCTCAGTCTTCTTCAGAAAAAATCCATTTAATTCAGGGTATGCTGTCTGTTGCGGTTTAGAATTTATAATTGACTATTTAGATAATTTAAAATTTACTGACTCTGATATAGATTACTTAAAGTCATTAAAATCTGATAACGGTGAAAATTTATTTGATAAAAAGTTTCTTAAATTTTTAAAATCGTTCAAATTTTCTTGTGATGTTGAAGCTGTAGAAGAGGGTAGAGTTATTTTTTCTAATGAACCTATTATTAACGTAAGAGGTCCAATATATCAATGTCAACTTGTTGAATCAGCTATAATTAATATGTTTAATTTCAATACATTAATAGCAACTAAAGCTTCTAGGATGAATTTAAGTTCCAAAGATGATCCTATATTAGAGTTTGGGTTAAGGAGAGCTCAGGGAATTGATGGATCTCTTTCAGCAAGTAGAGCTTCATACATAGGTGGGACCTCTAAAACTTCTAATGTATTAGCAGGAAAATTATTTGATATTCCAGTAAGCGGAACACATTCACACAGTTGGGTTCTTGCTTTTGAAAATGAGTTAGAATCATTTAAAAAATATGCTGAGGTAATGCCTAATAATTGTATTTTGCTTATTGATACATTTAATACAATGGACGGTTTAAATAATGCAATTACAGTTGCTAAAGAACTTGAGAAAAAAAATAAAAAATTACTTGGAGTAAGAATTGATTCTGGTGATTTAGCGTATCTAAGTAAAAAGGCTAGAACAAAACTTGATAAAAATGGATTAGAATATGTTAAAATAGTTGCCAGTAATGATCTTGATGAATTTTTAATAAAAAGTTTAAAAAATCAAAAATCAAAAATTTCTGTCTGGGGAATTGGAACAAAATTAGTTACAGCATATGACAATCCTTCTCTTGGAGCGGTTTATAAGTTAACTGCTCTAAAGAACTCAGATGGAAATTGGGATAAAAAAATAAAATTATCTGAGCAGAAAATAAAAATTAATAACCCAGGAATTAATCAAATTTTAAGATTTAAGAAAAATGAAGTATTTGGAGGAGATATGATTTATGATTCTACAGCTGAAATAGTAGGAGATAAAATGATTGATCCAAATGATTCTACTCGATACAAAATGTTTAACAAAAAGTATTCCCATGAAAAGCTATTGATTAAAATTTTTGAGAAGGGAAAGCTTATATATAAATGTCCTCCTTTAAAAAATATTAAACATAGGTTAGAAGATGATTTAAAAATGTTAGATAATTCACATAAAAGACTTGAAAATCCGCACTCTTATCCAGTTGGTATTGAAGAAAATCTTTATAAGGAAAAGAAAAAAATGATTTTAAATCTTAGAAAATGAAGACATTATTAATTATTGATGTTCAAAATGATTTTCTTCCAGGTGGATCTTTAGAGGTAAAGGATGGAGATAAAATAATAGATCCTATAAATGAGATAATGGATGATTACGATTACGTAATTGCTACTAAAGACTGGCATCCTTCTGATCATGTAAGTTTTGTTGACAGTCATGTAGGTAAAAAGGTTGGTGACATAATAAAAGTTAATGGAATAAATCAAATTTTATGGCCAAGACATTGTATCCAAGATACATTTGGAGCTGATTTTCCAAATAACCTTAACCATGAAAAAATAAATAAAACCATCTATAAAGGAACCAATAAAGATATAGATAGCTACAGCGGTTTCTACGATAATGCAAAAGGAGCTACTACTCATTTATCTGATTACCTTAAGAGTAAGGGCATAGACAAGGTGGATTGTGTTGGTCTTGCGACTGAATACTGTGTGAAGTATACTGCTATTGACGCTTCAAAAGAAGGTTTTAGTACAAGAGTCAAGTTGAAATATACTAAAGGATTAAATCAGAATGATATAAATCAGGCAATAGAAGAAATGAGATCTAATAAAATAGTAATGATTTGATTACTTTTTAGAATTCATATATTCAATAAGTTCTACTACTTTTGATGAGTAGCCCCACTCGTTATCATACCAACTCACTAGTTTAACGAATTTACTATTCAGCATTATTCCAGCTTCTGAATCAAAAATGGAAGTTCTTGGATCTCCCAAGAAATCAGTACTAACTACAGCCTCATCTGTATACCCTAATACTCCATTCAGTTCATTTTCTGATGCTGATTTCATTACAGAACAGATCTCTTTATATGATGTCTCTTTAGTTAGATTTACAGTTAAGTCTACAACTGATACATCAACTGTTGGTACTCTAAATGCCATACCAGTTAATTTACCATTTAAGCTAGGAATTACCTTACCTACTGCTTTGGCAGCTCCAGTTGAGGATGGGATAATATTAGAGAATGCAGCCCTTCCACCTCTCCAATCTTTCATTGATGGACCATCAACAATTTTTTGTGATGCTGTTGCAGCATGAACTGTAGTCATTAAACCACTTTCAATTCCAAAATTGTCGTGTAATACTTTAGCCATTGGAGCTAAGCAGTTTGTTGTACATGATGCGTTAGAGACAAAGTTCATGTCAGTCGAATAACTTGAATTATTCACTCCCATAACAAACATTGGAGTATCATCTTTTGAAGGAGCTGACATAACAACTTTTTTTGCACCAGAGCCTAGGTGTCCCTTTGCAGAATCTTCAGTTAAAAATAACCCAGTAGATTCTACTACGTATTCAGCATTTATATTACTCCAATTAAGATTAGCAGGGTCTCTTTCACTAGTAACTCTTATTTTATTTCCATTTACAACTAAGTCTTTTCCATCGACTCTAACTTCACCATTAAATCTACCGTGAGTAGTATCATATCTTAACATATAACTCATGTAATTTGCGTCTATAAGGTCATTGATTCCAACAATATTAATATTTGGATTATCAACAGCGGCTCTGAAAACTAACCTACCTATTCTCCCGAAACCATTGATTGCAATATTTATTTTGTTCATAGTTATATATTAGATTTTTTGCAAAACTATATATCATTCATTTGAAATCAAATAAAATAATATTATCAAATTATTTTTTTTTAAAATTAATATGATTTTTTGAGTACTGTTTTATA
>CEQL01339984.1_pt1 | contig 10199 bp, 10 predicted proteins | sample 356281 | NCBI WGS metagenome assembly CEQL01 (sample SAMEA2621203, study PRJEB7988) | marine metagenome | biome: marine biome (ENVO:00000447); feature: surface water layer (ENVO:00002042); material: "saline water (ENVO:00002010), including plankton (ENVO:xxxxxxxx)" | depth 5 m
TAAATAACCGTGGCTATTTTCAACACAGTACTTTGAAAACTCATATATAAATTTATAATATAATATTTTTCTATTATAATTTATATATATATGAGTATTAATGACATAAATAATAGTGAGTATTTTGTGAATCATTATAATTCTTTACAGCGTAGTAAAAATAATGGTCGCATAGACATTCTATCTAATAATTTTAATAATAGTGTTTTTAAATTATACGATAGAATTCCAATTGAATCCCATACTACAGAATATAGAGAAGCATTAACAGGGACATTCGAACCTAATTTACTATCGACTTTATATTTCTCTCAAGAAAATATTAAAACTATACACCATTCAATTATGTTTGGAGTATATAAAATGTCAAATAATACATATAAAATAGGATATCAAAACGAAGACACACTTAAAATAATCATGAGAAGTATATTTTTACAACATTCTAAAAACCAAGAATACAATATTACAAAACAATTGGAACAATTAAATAAAATGGTAATTGATTATTGTGTAAATCAAATATACAATGAGGCTAAAGGTTATATGAAATTTAAATCAGATGTTAGTAATTTAGCAGTTCCTATGAATAGACCTGTATCAACTTACCATTCTAATAATTTAGAATTAAAAAAATTTTTTTAATAAATTATTATAGTTAATTATAATTATAATAATTTACCTTTATTTACTCTTTTTCTTGCCTTTTTTACCCTTTTTAATTTTTTTAGTACTATTTCGTGATTTTCTTTGTATTAAATATATTTTATAATATTCGGATAATTCTTGCAATTCCTTTATCCACATATTTTCAATAGTTGTATTGAGCAATTCATTCCTTTCTTTTTCCTTTACCTTTTTATCTTTATTTAATTTTTCAATATTTTCTTCAATCAAACTGGATATTGGCATACTAACTAAATATTTATAACTTTCATCTATCAAATCATAATTGCGTGAATTTAGTAAATTATTGACAACATCTGATTTCTTTCTTCTCAAATCAATAATATCTTCACATTGTTCCTTTATGAATCTAGATTTATTAGATAATATCTTAATAATTTTTTCCAATTCCTTAAGTTGATATGCTCTTCGCTGTTCATAACATTCATATCTTACTGGAATATAGTCATTTATTATATCATGTACCTTATTATATTTGTTTAATTTTTGGTCTTTGTTAAATAAATACAGATTATTTGTTTTAATAGTATACAATTTCATAGTTCTTTCTAACATTGATAAATTATCATTGTATTTATTACATAACAATTTAGGTAATATATTTGGGTGAAACTTCACTGTAAAATCTACAATTGTATCTGTACACGAATCTTTATAATTTTTAACAATTGCTTTTTTCTTTTTATCATCTACCATCAAACTTTCTAAGAATTCTTTATAATTCTCAGACCATACACCTACAGGTAATTCAGTTATACGTATTGTATCATAACTTACACTTTCATATACACCTTTCATTAAGAATTTATTATGTTCTGTTTCCTTTATTGTACCTTTAAACCCTTCATAATATGGTATAAATTTATAATCATCAACATTCTCACCATGTAATTTCTTTGTTATGTATGATATAATGTCTGTTGGGTTATAAGATACACTATCATATGCAAAACCTGTACCTATACCTTTCCCACCATTTATCAATACAAAAGGTATAATTGGTTTGTAAAATTCGGGTTCAACTGAAAACCCATCATCATCTAAATAATTTAAAACAGGCATATCTTCTGGTCTAAATATCTTTTCTGTAATACTATTTAATAGCGTGTAAATATATCTTTCGGATGCTGAATCTTTCCCACCTTTCAATCGCGAACCAAACTGACCATTTGGCAACAATAAATTAATATTATTCGACCCTACAAATTCTTGCGCCATACCAATTATCGCTTTCTGCAAACTCATTTCACCATGATGATAACCTGAGTGTTCAGAAACATATCCTGAAAATTGTGCAACTTTAATCTCGGAATATAATTTTCTTTTAAATGCTGCATATAGAATTTTCCTAAGACTAATTTTCAAACCATCTATTGCATGTGGTAACGACCTTTCACAATCATATTTAGAATAATGTATCATTTCTTTGTCAATAAAATCTTGAATACGAATGGTACTATCATCTACATTTAAAACATTGCTTTTTTCATAATTTTCCAACCATGACTTTCTATCGTCTGCCCGTCCTTTATTAAATACTTTATCCACAGAATCACTACATCCATTTGCATATTCAAACATAACTTCTTTTTTTTCTTTAAAATATTCCTTAAATTCCTTTGATGTACTTGTACCCAATCCTTTATAATATTTTATTTTCCAACCCTTACCATTATTATTATTATCTTTCCAAACTTTATATTCAGAATCGTTGTAAAATGATTTGGTTTGTTGGCCTTTTCTAGCTTTAATTATAGGCGTATTTACATAACCAATAAAAGTATTGGTCTTCAACAAATCTTCCCATAGAGTATGGAATAAATTAATACATAACCCTTTAATATGCGAACCATCCAGGTCTTGATCAGTCATTATCAATATTTTTCCATAACGCAATGATTTTTTGATTTCTTCCACATTTACATATTTTTTATTTGATACCAACCCCAATATCTTCTTTATACTAGTAATCTCTTGATTATCATTGATTTTTGATTGCCTCGTATCTTTTGTATTCAATAATTTACCCTTCAATGGGAATACTCCAATATAATTTCTATCTTCTTTAGATAATCCTGAGATAATACCAGCCTTTGCTGAATCTCCCTCACACAATATAAGTGTACAATCATAAGATTTTGTACCACCCGCAAAATTAGCACCCATATATTTGGGTATTCCGCGAATATTTTTTACCTTTCTACCATCGTTTTTCTTGGCTGCTTTACTATCTTTAATTTCATTTAAAGATATGGCATTTTCCATGACACCCATCTTAGCCAACTTATCAATAAATTTATTAGATATATCACATTTTGAACCAAATTTGCTTTGTTTTGTTGTTAAATATTCCTTTGTTTGGCTATCAAACCCTGGATTTTCAATTTGACAATTTACAAACAATATAATTTGTTCCTTTATAGTAACCGGTTTGACTTTTATTTTTTTCTTTTTTTCTATATAAGTTACCATCTTTTTTGTTATTTGATTTAATATATATTCCACATGTTTCCCACCTTTTTTTGTATTGATTCCATTAACAAATGAAACCTGTGTAAATTCATCTAAAGGGCTTAGTGCAGCACTAACTTCCCATCTATCATTTACTTTATCATATACGCGTTTCGCTTTATCTTTCGGACCAATATACATATCAATATAATTTTCAAATGATTTCAAATTAATAACTTCACCATTAAATTTTACTTTCACATTTTTGTTTGTTATCACTGATATATCATAAGTACGTTTTTTAAACAAATTAAATAAATCATCTGTCAATTTTTCCATACCAAATCGTTTGTAATCTGGAATCCAAGTTACTTTTGTATATGGAGTTTTTTTCGTACTTGTACTGTTTCTTATTACAGGTTTGCCAATAGATGATAAATTAGGACCAAAACTCTGTGTATATTTTTTCTTTCTTATATGATCATATGTTTCAATAGAACCTTCTAAAGCATAAATTAATACTAATTTAAATCCAAATCCATTTTTTCCACCAACAACTTTCTTTTCATTTTTGTCATAGTTTGTTGATGTTCTCAAATGACCAAAAATCATTTCAGGTATCCATAATTTTGTTTCTGGATGTTTTTCAACATCAATACCATTGCCGTCATTAAACATTGTAATTCTTCCTGTATTTTTATCGACCGTTATCTCGATATTTCTAACAGGAATTATATTTGATACCTTTTCAAGTATTTTACTATTTAATCTTATATAATGGTCTCTGGCATTGACTATACCCTCATCAAAACACTTAAACAAACCAGGTGTTGTCTCATATGTTTTATGTATCATAGATGTACCATCGTCATTTATCATCCACCCACGAACACTATCTGTTTCTGTACTACCTATATAGGTATCTGGAGCATCTAAAATATGCTGGCGAGGAGTTTTACTTTGATATGTTTTTGATAAATCTTTCTTTGCTATCATAATAATTAATAAAATGTAATATATTTATATTATTTTTGCAAATAATATAAATCAATTTATCAATTTATCAATTTACCAATTTACCAATTTACCAATAACCAAATATCATAGTTTTAATATATTCATACCATGTGCGACCACCATTTTTACGATATTCATTGTTTAATCTTTCTTTTGCCTCTTCTAATAATTTTTCCAACTCGCGTATTTCTTCTTTTATAACATACAAACCATCACGATGAACATATATGTAATCATATTTTCTAACTATCATCGCGTTATCTTCGTTCATATATATTTAGGATAATATTTTCTTTAATTAATATATAATGAAGAAACCTATGAAAATGTCTAATGGTAAATGGAAAGTTGGTAATCAAATTTTTAAACATTTAATTGGTAGTAGAAGGCAAGTTATGTCTGGTGTCGCATATAAAACAAATCACGGCGCTATCAAAGGTAAAGGTGGTGATGCTTTAATTAAAAAACATTTAAAATATAATAAAAGTGGTAAAATCGTTTCACGTGCAAAAAGTGGAAAGAAAAACAGATTATTGAAACAATTACGTGATGCAGGTTATACAACTAAAAAAGGTAAATTCGGTGCTATAAAAATTAAAGGTACCCGCAAAAAATCAAAAAGGAATAAAAGAAAAAGAAGAAGAAGAAGAACAAGAGGAAGAGGAAAAACGCAAAAAAATTAAATCCAATAATTAGATAAAATTTTATTATCCATTATATAGTTTTCTGGTATTATTCTATGAATTGTATTTATAAAATAATTTTTACTTGCAATTTTTTCATTTTTTACCTTGCAATATGAACAATAATATTTGTATAATTTATTTAATGATATTTTGTGTTCTATTTGTTTTTTAAATTTTTCTTCCAATCCTATTTCTATAAAAGAATGTTTGTCCCATAGAATATTTGTTTTATTTAATATAAATTTATTATCTTTAATGTCGACTTCAGAATAAAAATAATTTATTAAATCATACATTTTATCTTCCCCAAATTCAACATTGTTATAACCTTTATTTGTGCACCACTCGCGGTATATAAGATATAATTCATTAATTTCCAATTCATCTCCATTATTTTCCACCATCGTATCATTCCAAAAATGTTGAAAATACTTGATATTTGATAAATATTCACTACTGTATCCTGTAAAATGTTTTTCGCATTCTTTTACACCACTATTCTCTAATAATTTATAAAATGCTGTTTTATACATTACATTTGGTATATTTTGCTGTTTTGTAAATATTTTCCATAAAAAATACATATTATTTAAATTAATTTTTTTTTCTTCTTCTTGAACCAACATTTTATTAATAAACATATTAATTATCTTTGACTTATTATTATTTTTTAAAAATAATATATTGTTTTTATTTGTAGGTGATAATGTTTTTAAATAAGATTCCGAATTTCCATATCGTATAGAATAATAACATGAAACAACATATATGTTGAATATATTGTCTTTTAAAAATGTTTCCCAAAAATCTCGGTTTTTTACCGCAATATTGAAATTTAATATCCTGCATAAATTATATTCATGTTCTGTATGATATTTATATTTTATATTTAAAGATAAATGCATACCAAAGTAATATTGAAATAAATCATTAAGTATTTCAAAAAAATCTTTTGATTCTATATTAAAATAAAAAATATTATTCGTTTTTTTATGTAATATACTATCACCTATTATACAATATAAATATTTCATATCTGTTTTCATACTTAATAAATTAGGAATAAAAAATGTATTTAAATAAGTAATAGTTGTTGATTCTGGTATAGATTTTTCCAACTTATGTTCCTTCATCATTTTCAAAATATCACGTGATATTTTTTGTTTATGGTATTTTATATCTTGTTCTTCTTTAATTAAATCATACAATTTCAATATTATCTCGTCTTCATCTATGATTTGATACTTAACGTCGTTATAGTATATATATGTATCATTGTGTTGAACATAAAAATAACTATTATCTTCCAGAAAAAAATCTTCTATAAAATCATTTATTTTTATTGAAAGATTTTTTTTTTCGATTTCATCATCATGTAATTTTAATAAAATATTTACAAGATTATTAGATATATAATTATATATCTTACTTTGTAATTTATCATCTTTGTATGTGTCAAATAATTTATTAATAATATCAACTGATAATTCTCTTTTATTCATTATATAAATATTATTGACTACTATATTTTATATAATAATTTTAAATAAAATATAATTCATGAATTATAATATTAAGTATTTAAAGGTATTTGCATTAAAGTTATATATCAATGTCTAATAATGATTATGTATTGGAAATCAAAACTGTTCAAATAGCTCCCGTACGTACGTTGATGACAGCATTAAAAGATATATTATTAGAGTCAAATATAACATTTTCACAGGATTCCATGAATTCGGATGGTACTGTTTCGCAATCAGGTATTCGGATAATAAATATGGATAAATCCCATACCATATTGGCTCATTTATTTTTGGATGCTAAAAAATTTGAACATTTTTATTGTAAATATCCAAAAATTATTATAGGTGTCAATATGTTTCATTTATTTAAGTTAATTAATTCTATAGATAATGATGATACATTGACTATTTTCATAGAAAAAAAACATTTTAGTGATGGTATTGTTGATAAATTGGGATTAAAATTTGAAAATGGTGATATAAAGCAATGCAAAATCACTTATTTAAAATTAATTGAACCCGATGAAGAAGAATTGGAAATGCCATCGGTTAAATTTTCAAGTATTATAAATTTACCCTCGACAGATTTTCAAAAAATAGTCAGAGATTTACAGAATATTTCAGAAAGACTTGAAATAAAATCAGTAGGCAATGAACTGATATTTCGATGCCAGGGACCATTTGCAAATAGTGAAATTAGAAGAGCCGAATCAGATGGTACAATGGAAATAGTACATAAATCAAATGAAAGTAATATAATACAAGGTGAGTTTTCTTTGAAAAATTTAAGTTATTTTATAAAATGCACGAATCTTTGCAGTAATATAGAAATGTATCTTGAAAATGATTTGCCTTTGGTTGTAAAATATGAAGTTGCTTCATTGGGAGAAATTAAATTATGTTTGGCAGCATTACCTAGTCATTAATTAATAAATAAATATTTATATTTTGTCATAACATATGCATTCAAACAACCAACTATACCCCCAAGCAATACTTGTTGTACTGTGTGACATTTAAAATAAACTCTACTATACATTACAGCAAAGCCTATTAGGTAAAATAACATAATAATGTTAATGTTATTCGTTAATTTATTTAACAAAATAAATGTGGGAAACGCCATTGCGTGCTGTGAATGACCTGATGGCATACCATATGTTGTTGATTTTTTATTATTTTTAAATAATCCACAATTCATAGCATTATCTGGTCGCTTTCCAATTCCTATAATGGGAAAATAATTATTACCCATCATTGATTTAAATACTATTGATTTCAAAAATTTATTAACCAATACATTAAAAAAAACAAAAATTAAAAAAAAATAATTAATATAATTCGTATGTAATAAAAAATTTGTTACTATATAAAATATTATTAATAATGGATATGCTCTCAAAAATCCGTCTATATAATTATTTTTCATTATAGTATCAAGTAAATTCATATTTATATATAATGTAAATATAAATATTATCAATATTAATGATAATATTTATTCATAATATTAATGTTTGTGTTTTTTAAAGAGACAGCCTTGAATAGTTAAATTTTCAATATTATAAATAACTCTTGGATTTTGATACTTCATAGAAGACATCCAAATTTTAACTATGCAAAAAGTTTTTTTTGGAGAAATAGTAATACCTGTTACATCTTTTAAAAAGTTTTTATCACTTGATATTGTTTCGCCTGCAACACAACATACTAAATCTTTCCATACTTGTGGTACATGTTTATTGGCAATTTTAAATGAAAAGCATCCACCATTCATATTTCGTTTATCTTCCCACGTGGGATTTATATCTTTTTTCATTAAAAATAACATACAATTCTTAATCATTTTATCTGGAATAGTTTTATTTAATGTGAGAGTATCTTCTACTGTATTCAATTGAACTATTTTAATATAACTCTCAATTGTCCAATTAATATCATGAGGCAAATGAGCCCAACAAACCCATTTATTTTCCAATTCTCTTGTTTGAACCTCCAAATCATCGGAAGTCTTTATTGAATTTCCCTCGTTGAAAGCAGTTGTAGATAACTCCATTCTGTATATATATAATAAATATTATGTTTAAATATATTTTGAACATAATATTTATCAATTTATAGTATATATCATTTATATAATATCATTTCTTATTTCATAAATATACTTGTTATTTTCTTTTTTTATTAATGTTGATTCGGTGTTTGATATATTGAATATATTAATGTTATTATCTATAATGTGTAGTTTATATTCCTTTGAAAGAATAATATTGTAGAATTTATATAAATACCATTGTAAAAAAACGGTGTCTAACAATATATTATCATTTAAATAGAACTTCGGCAAATGTTCGTGTATATCTGTTTTTGTATTAAATTGTTCCAGTTGTACTTGTAAAAAAATTTTTACATTTTCATTATCAAATATATTTTTCAATGAATCATTGCTATGATATTTTATATCATCTTTTGATAATATTCTTTTAAATTTATTTTTATATTCTAACAACATAATATCAAAAGAATTATCGTATATATAATCACTACTAAGGTCTACTGTATTATAAATGTTATTATTTTTATGTGTATAACCTATAAATTTTACTTTATTAATTACCTTTAATTTATTTGACTTTAATATAGTACTTACATGTTCAGTATATTTTTTATGCGTTTTATTACATTTGCTGTTCAAATAATGGTACAATTTTACCATGTTCCAAGAAATGTGTCCCATTATATTCGAAGCCAATTCTTTGTCCAAATAGTATAGAATTCCCATCCCACACCCTGATGCGAGACCCATATAAAAACCATAATATAATATATGACTCATTTAATTATATATTATATTAATTATTTAATATATTTTTATAGCATTTTTCTTTTGAATAAAAATGCGACGTTTATCTTCACTCAATTCTTTCTCCGTTAAATTAATTAAAGATTTTGCACATATGATACATTCCTCTTTTGTTTTATTATTTAAACAATCAGGTATTTGATTTGTCAATATAGATGCCTTGAAATTTTCATTCATATTATATAAAATATCCGCAACTTGTCGCAGATATAATTCGCATTCTTTTTTCGATTCTTCTTTCATTTTTACAACAGTAGATGTATCTAATTTATTTTTATTTTTGGAATTGGATTGTTGTGAAGTATTTTGTTTTTTTATTTCATCTAATTTTTTTCTTTCTTCTGGTGTAACATTTATACAAGTTTTACTTTTTTCCTTTGGTCTTAATTTACCAGTTCTTGGGTCCAATCCAAAAACAACCAGTAAAATACCTACGATAATGGTCATTAAAATAAAGGGAATGAATACTATTATCCATGATATTATTCCTAAACCTGATTGACATAAATAATTTAACAAAATAGTAAATACAAATGCAACCCATAATTTCATAGTAGCCATATTATAATATCCTTTTATCGTATCTATTACTATTTGCGTAAAAGAAAATACTAAATATATTAACGCTGGTGGACATAAATCATTAAACATAACTATATATTATATTATATTATTTTATTATCGCTTTGCCATTTTTAAAATGACCGGCTATCTTAGGATTATCGTATTTATCATAAATAAAATCTTCACTTTCTTCATCATATGCATAAATTTCTCCATTTTGGGTATTTGATGCCAAATATTTAACACCGTTTATTTCAACTTCCTCACATGCTTCTTCATCGTTTTCATCTTCATCTTCTTCTTCCTCTTCCTCTTCTTCCTCTTCCTCCTCTTGTTCCTCTTCTTCTTCCTCTTCTTGTTCCTCTTCTTCCTCTTCTTCCTCTTCTTCTTCCTCTTCTTCCTCTT
>CEQL01148491.1_pt1 | contig 10191 bp, 6 predicted proteins | sample 356281 | NCBI WGS metagenome assembly CEQL01 (sample SAMEA2621203, study PRJEB7988) | marine metagenome | biome: marine biome (ENVO:00000447); feature: surface water layer (ENVO:00002042); material: "saline water (ENVO:00002010), including plankton (ENVO:xxxxxxxx)" | depth 5 m
AAGGAATATTAATTAATATTTTTGGTGGAATAATGAGATGTGATGTTTTAGCCGAAGGCGTTGTTGAAGCAGCTAAAGAAATGAAAGTTAATGTTCCACTTGTTGTAAGATTAGCTGGAACTAATTTTAAACAAGGTATAAAAATTTTAGATAAGTCGGGATTGAAAATAATATCAGCATCAAATTTGTCAGATGCTGCAAAAAAGATAGTTGAGGCAATAAAATAATGTCAGTTTTAATTAATAAACACACTAAATTAATTTGCCAAGGTTTTACAGGTTCTCATGGGACCTTTCATTCTGAGCAAGCACTAAAATACGGAACTAATTTAGTTGGTGGTGTTACTCCAAAAAAAGGAGGACAGATCCATTTAGGAAGACCAGTGTTTAACACAGTAAAAGAGGCAAAGCACCAAACTGGAGCAAATGCTACTATGATTTACGTACCAGCTAAATTTGCTGCCGAAGCAATTATAGAGGCGATAGATGCTTCTATAGATCTCATAGTTTGTATCACCGAAGGAATTCCAATTCTTGACATGATTAGAGTAAAGCAACGTTTGTCTGAGTCTAAATCAAGACTAATAGGTCCCAACTGTCCAGGAATAATTACTCCAGAGGAATGCAAAATAGGAATTATGCCTGGTGATATTCATAAACGAGGATCTGTTGGAATAGTCTCAAGATCTGGCACACTAACATATGAAGCAGTAGCTCAGACCTCCTCAAATGGACTAGGTCAGTCTACTTGCATCGGTATTGGTGGCGATCCTATCAATGGCACAAACTTTGTAGATTGCTTAGATCTTTTTCTAAAAGATGATGAAACTAAGTCAATATTAATAATTGGGGAGATAGGTGGAACAGCTGAAGAAGAAGCTGCAGAATTTGTCAAAAATAATAAAATAAAAAAACCTATAGTTGGCTTTATTGCAGGCCTGACAGCTCCTCCTGGTAGAAGAATGGGTCATGCGGGGGCTATTATCTCAGGTGGAAAAGGGGGAGCAATGAATAAAATTAAAGCAATGGAGAAAGCTGGAATTACTGTGGCTAAATCACCAGCCGATATTGGGAAAACTCTTTTGAATAAATTGTCACTTTAAAAAGTTGTTGTCACACACTATAATAATCTTATAGATTAATGAGCTCATCAAAAAATTTAGATTACAAAAAAACTTCATTTTTGAATAAAGCTAATAGTGCTTTTATTGAAGAGATGTATCTTAAATATATTGAAAAAGATCCAAATTTACCACTAAGTTGGAAAAACTATTTTGATGATTTAAATGAGGATTTAAACTCAGTTGCTAGAGAAATAAAGGGACCAACTTGGAGTCCAAAAAAAGTTATTATCGACCAAAGCAAAATTTTAAAGAAATCGAAATATACACCATCATACAATGAAACATTAGAAAAGGAAAAAATAGATTCAATTAAAGCAATAGCTTTGATAAGAGCATATAGAATAAGAGGTCATTTGATTGCAAATTTAGATCCTCTTGGCTTGATGAAAAGAGAATATTTAAATGAACTTCATCCAGAAAATTATGGATTTGAAAAAAAAGATTATGAAAGAAAAATTTATTTAAATTCTTATATGGATATTGGTTATGCTTCTATAAACCAAATACTTTCAAAACTTAAAAAAATTTATTGCTCAACAATTGGGGTTGAATATATGCATATTTCAGACCCAAAAGAAAAAATTTGGTTTAGAGAGAGAATGGAAAAAGATGAAAACAGATTAAAGTTTACAACTATTGGAAAAAAAGCAATTTTGAAAAAAATAATTCAAGCCGAAGGTTTTGAGAAATTTCTTGCAAAAAAATATATTGGTACAAAAAGATTTGGACTTGACGGTGCCGAATCTCTAATACCAGCTTTAGAACAAATCATAAAAAGGGGAGGTCAACTAGGTGTTAAAGAAGTAAAAATTGGTATGCCACATCGGGGTAGATTAAATGTTTTGGCAAATGTGCTGCAAAAATCTTATAAAAGAATATTTAATGAATTTTCTGGAGAATTTTCATCTAGTCATGACGACTCAACAGGAGATGTAAAATATCATTTAGGAGCATCATCTGATAGAGAATTTGATGGTAACTCTGTCCATGTAAGCTTGACTGATAATCCATCTCATCTTGAAGCTGTAAACCCGATTGTGTTAGGACAAACTAGAGCTAAACAATTTTTTCACAACGATAAAGAAAGAAAGAAAGTAATTCCAATCCTAATTCATGGAGACGCAGCTTTTGCTGGTCAAGGTGTAGTAGCAGAGTGTTTTGCAATGTCTGGTTTGAAAGGCCATAATACCGGAGGAACAATACATATTATAGTAAATAATCAGATTGGATTTACCACAAGTCCTAGATTTGCCAGATCAAGTCCGTACCCTTCTGATTTAGGAAAAGTTGTTGAGTCTCCTATTTTACATTGTAACTCAGATGATCCAGAAGCAGTTGTATATTGTGCTAAAATTGCAATAGAGTTTAGACAAAAGTTTAACAAAGACGTAGTTATAGACATGATCTGTTACAGAAGATTTGGACATAACGAAGGTGATGAACCTTCTTTTACTCAACCGCTAATGTATAAAAAGATAAGGTCTCACCCAACAACTTTAAATATTTATGGAAAAAAACTAGTTGATGAGGGTTCTCTTTCAGAGAAAGAATTTAAATATTTTAATGAAGAATTTAAAAAGTTACTTGATGAACAGTTTAAAACAGCTAAAGACTATAAACCAAAATTAAATTGGTTTGAGGGTACGTGGTCTAGGTATCAGCCCGAGAAAGGAAAAGATAAAAGAGGTATGACGGGTGTCGACTATAATAAACTAGGCAAGATATCTGAAAAAATCAATTCTTGTCCTGCAAACATCAATATTCATAAAACTATACAAAAAATTTTTATGTTAAGAAAAGAATCTGTTTTAAAAAAGAAAAATATTGATTGGGCAAATGCTGAAAGTTTAGCATTTGGAACATTATTAGAAGAAGGTTTTCCAGTAAGACTTGTTGGACAAGATACCGGTAGAGGAACATTTAGTCAAAGACATTCTGTATTAAGAAATCAAGAAGACAATACTAGATATATTCCATTAAACAACATATCGACAAAACAAAAAAGTTTTGAAATCGTTGATAGTCTTCTATCAGAGCTCGCAGTTTTGGGATTTGAATACGGTTATAGTTTGGTCGAACCAGAAACACTTACATTATGGGAGGCTCAGTTTGGTGATTTTGCAAATGGTGCACAAGTAGTAATTGATCAATTTATTTCATCTGGAGAAAGGAAATGGTCTAGAGCTTCTGGCCTTGTACTGTTACTCCCACACGGATATGAAGGGCAAGGACCCGAACATTCTTCTGCTAGACTTGAGAGATTTTTACAATTATGTGCTCAAGAAAATCTTCAAGTAATAAATTGTACGACCCCAGCAAATTATTTCCATGCTCTAAGAAGACAAATACATAGAGGTTTCCGTAAACCTCTAATTGTTATGACACCTAAATCTCTTCTTAGAAACAAATATTGTGTTTCAAATCTTGAAGATTTTGGCAAGACTAACTCATTTCATAGAATATTATATGATCATTCTTTGGAAAAAAGCTCGAACTTTATTAAACTAAAAAAACCTGAAGATATTAGAAAAGTAATTATTTGTTCAGGGAAGATATATTTTGATCTTCTTGACTCTAGAGAAAAAAACAAAATAAACGATATAGTTTTCTTAAGAGTTGAACAATTATATCCGTTTCCAGTTAAATCTTTACTAAAGGCATTGAAAAAGTATGGCAAAAAAACCAAATTTTATTGGTGCCAAGAAGAACCAAAAAATATGGGTGCTTGGACATTTGTAAAAGATTATATTCAATGGACATTAGATTATATTGGAGTTAAAAGAGAAGTAAGATACATCGGCAGAAAATCAGCAGCATCTCCTGCTACTGGGTATGCTAATAGACATATGAAACAACAAAAAGATATTATTAATAAAGTATTTAAATAATGAGTGAAAAAATTTTAGTTCCAGAATTAGGCGAAAGTATTACGGAAGCAACTGTGTCTAAGTGGCTTAAAAATGCTGGTGACACAGTTGAGACAGATGAACCAGTTGTTGAACTTGAAACTGACAAAGTTAATCTAGAAGTCCCCTCTCCTTCAAATGGTGTATTAGGAGCTATAAACGTTAAGAACGGTCAAACGGTAGAAGTTGGCTCTGTTTTAGGAATTATAACTGCCAATGGTCAAGTTAAGGAAACTGTAGAGTCAATTAATAGTAACGATATTGTTAAAGAAAAAGAGAAGAAAAATAAAAATCATGTAAACGAGGAAGATGAAGATAATAAAGTAATTGAATTAACAAAGCATCAACAAAAAGAATCAATAAAAATATTTGATGACTCAAATAAAATTGATGAAAAAAAAGTTGCAAAAATTGATGAAAGTGAAGAAGAAACAGATGAAGACTATCTTTTGCTTACCAATGAAAAAGAAAAGGATAATCTTATTGATGCTAAGCCTTTATCTCCAGCAGTAAGAAAAATCGTTACTGAAAAGAAAATTGATATTGATGACATTGAGGGTTCAGGGAAAGATGGCAGAATCTTAAAAGGCGATCTGTTAGATATGATGTCATTTCAGCCTAAACCATCAGAAAGAAAAATAAAGTTTGGCCAAGAAGAGAGAATCAAAATGACGAGATTAAGACAAACTATCGCAAAAAGGTTGAAACAAGCACAAGAGAATGCCGCGATGTTAACAACCTTTAATGAAGTAGATATGTCTGAAATAATAAAAATCAGAGAAAACAATCAAAATGATTTTCAAAAAAGATTTGAAATCAAGCTAGGATTTATGTCTTTTTTTGTCAAAGCTTGTGTAATTGGCCTTAAAAACTTCCCAATGATTAATGCAGAAGTTGAAAATGATGAAATGGTTTATAAAAATTATTACAACATTAGTTTTGCTGTCGGAACTGAGAAAGGATTAGTAGTACCTGTATTAAGGAATGCTGATGAATTATCTTTTGCGGAAATAGAAAAAAAAATAAAAGATCTTTCTGATAAAGCTAAAAAGGGAAACCTTACAATTGAGGACCTTCAAGGTGGAACATTTACCATTAGCAATGGGGGAGTATATGGTTCAATGCTATCTACACCTATATTAAATCCTCCTCAATCGGGAGTTTTAGGAATGCATAATATTGTAAAACGACCAATTGTAGTTAATGATGAGATTAAAATAAGACCTGTAATGTATCTTGCACTTTCTTATGATCATAGAATTATTGATGGAAAGGACTCTGTTACATTTTTAAAAACTTTAAAAGAACTTCTGGAAGATCCAAGAAGGTTATTTTTAGATATTTAAATGAAAGAAAAATTTGATGCTACAGTAATTGGTGGAGGTCCTGCTGGGTATGTGTGTGCTATTAGATTATCCCAATTAGGTTTGAAGACAGCATGCATAGAGTCCAGGGGTAGCTTAGGTGGAACTTGTTTAAATGTTGGCTGTATACCTTCAAAAAGTCTCCTAAATTTGTCTGAGAATTTTCATAAAGCAAAAAATTTTAGTAAGATTGGTATTGAAGTTGGTGACTTAAAATTAAATTTGCCAAAAATGATGCAGAATAAGACAAAAGCAGTCACAGTCTTAACAAAAGGGGTGGAGTTTTTATTCAAAAAAAATAAGATTACATATTTTAAGGGTACAGGTAAATTTAAATCTAAAAATGAGATAACAATTCAACAAGACAAGGGAGAGATTTCAATTCAAACAAGCAATGTCGTAATTTGTACCGGATCTGAACCAGTAAATTTTAAAGGAACTTCTTTTGATGAAGAAAAAATCGTTTCATCAACCGGTGCGTTGTCTTTAAATAAAGTTCCAAAAAAGATGTTAATAATAGGAGCTGGTTATATAGGTTTAGAAATGGGCTCAGTTTGGTCGAGGCTTGGATCTGAGGTTCATGTATTAGAGTATCTTGATCATATTACTCCTGGAATGGATAGAGAAATTGGTATTGAATTTATGAAAATTTTAAAAAAACAAGGAATTACATTCCATTTAAAAACTAAAGTAAATTCAATTAAAAAAAATCAAAAAGGTGTAATAATCTCAGCGTCAAATGAATCTAATAAAGATATAAAATTTGAGGCTGATGTAGCCCTTATATCAGTTGGTAGGAAAGCTTATACAAAAAGTTTAAATTTAGATGCCTTGGGTATTCGTACAGATAATAAAGGTTGTATAGAAACTAATGAAAAGTTTCAAACCTCGGTTGAAAATATTTATGCTGTTGGTGATGTAATAAAGGGACCTATGTTAGCTCACAAAGCTGAGGAAGAGGGAATAGCTGTAGCAGAAATAATAGCTGGTCAATCAGGTCATGTAAACTATAACGTAATTCCAGGTGTCATTTATACTAGTCCAGAAGTAGCTTATGTTGGTAAAAATGAGGAACAATTGAAAGTAGAAAATAAGCCTTATAAAGTTGGTAAATTTCCTTTTATGGCAAATTCTAGAGCGAAAGCAATAGATGAACCAGAGGGATTTGTAAAAATATTAGCAGACTATAAAACTGATAAAGTTTTAGGCGTTCATATTATAGGGCCACATGCCGGCGAAATGATAGCTGAAATGTCTGTTGCAATGGAATTCGATGCAAGTGCAGAAGATATTGCTAGAACTTGTCACGCACACCCAACCTTTTCTGAAGCAATAAAAGAAGCTGCGTTATCTGTAGATAAAAGGCAAATTCATTCGTAGAATACTTTTATAAAAAAATTGAATGAAAGTTCCTGTTTTATTACCAAACATATTTAATTATCCATTTACATATGAGTCAAATTTTGAGTTGAAAACTGGGGATTATGTAATTGTTCCATTTGGAAAAATTAAAAGAGTTGGAGTAGTATGGAATGAATTTGAGAAAGAAAAGAAGAGGAACTTCTTAACTAAAAAAGTTCTCAAAAAATTAGAAATTGACCCTTTAAAAAAAAGTACAATTAGTTTTTTAAATGCATTTTCAGGTTATAATCTCATTCCAAAAGGAATGGCCCTTAAACTTCATTTATTAAGTAATGAAGCAATTAAATGGGAAAAAGAAAAAGACTTTGAAATTTTTAATCAAATTAAAAAAATAAATCAATATCATCTAAATCATGAACAAAAAAGATCATATGAAGAAATTACTGAGAATGATGGAAAATTTAGAGTTCATTTACTTCAAGGAACAACAGGATCAGGAAAAACAATTGTTTATTTTAATAGTTTAAAAAAAAAATTGGATGAAGGTTATCAAGGTTTGATTTTACTACCGGAGATAGGATTAACAAATGAATTTGAAAAAAAGTTCATTGATTTTTTTGGTTTTAAACCATGCATCTGGCATTCAGGTATTACTAAAAAAAACAAAAAAATTATTTGGAGCGGGTTATCCAAGGGGAAATTAAAAGTCGTTATAGGAGCCAGATCTGCTTTGTTTTTACCATTTAAAAAATTAGGAATTATTATTGTTGATGAAGAGCATGATCAATCTTATAAACAGGACGAAGGAGTTATCTACAATGCGAGAGATATGGCTATTTCTAGGGCCTATTTTGAAAATATTCCAATAAATTTAATAACTGCTGTTCCCTCTTTAGAAACTTTTGAAAATGTGAAAAAAAAAAAATATGAGATGTCGCGTCTGTCTTCAAGATATAAAAATGCAATGTTACCAACTCCAGAAATAATAGATCTTAACAAACATGAACTTTCTAAACAATCCTGGATTTCAAAAAAAACTATTGAGAAAGTAAAAGGCCATTTGGAAAAAGGTGATCAAGTTCTTTTTTTTCTAAACAGAAGAGGTTTCTCTCCGTTCGTTTTTTGTAAAAAATGTTTAAAAGTATTCGCTTGCCCAAATTGTTCAATTAATTTGGTGTATCACAAAATTAAGAAAAATCTATTATGTCATTACTGTGGCCATAATTCGAGTCTTGCTAGAGAATGTAAAAAAAATGAAAAATGTGAAATAATTTTTAGCGGACCTGGGGTTGAAAGAATTAGCGAAGAAGTAAAAAAAATATTTCCAGAATATAAATCATTAATATTTTCAAGTGATACGATGAACAAAAAATCCTCATCACTTAAATTAGAAGATATTACTCAAAATAAAATTAATATTTTGATAGGAACCCAACTTATTTCAAAGGGATTTCATTTCCCATTCTTAAACTGTATCGTAGTACTTGATATTGATTTATGTTTTCAAGGTTATGATTTAAGAAGTGCTGAAAAAAACTTACAGCTGTACCATCAGCTTTCTGGAAGAGCTGGAAGAGAAGGCAAAACGTCATTTATTTATTTCCAAACATATAATTTAGAAAAAAAAATAATTTCAAAACTTACTCATGAGGATCCATTTATTTTTTTAAAAAACGAATTAGAATTACGCAAAAAGAACTTTCTACCACCATTTGAAAGATTTATTTCAATTATAATTTCCTCTAGTAACGCAGTAACTCTTGAAAAAGAGTCAAATAATCTGAAAGAATTTTTATCCGAAAAAATTGATGCAAGAATATTAGGACCTGTGAATGCACCTATTTATAAGATTAGAAATAAATTTAGAAATAGATTACTTATAAGAGCTGCTAAAACTTTAAAAATTCAAGACACTTTGTCATACGCTCTTAACAAATTTAAATTATCTAAAGGAATAAAACTAATAGTTGATGTTGACCCTATTAATTTTAATTAAATTACCGAAAATGGGTTTTTTCAACAATCTGTCGCTTGAAGAGTGCTATTTCATATGTTAATTAATTTTTAGAATTCAAACAATCTAATCTAAAGGAAAAACTTTGAGCAATCATTCAATATCATCACAATCTGTTAAGAACAGTTATTCTCAGGCTTTATATGAACTAGGAAATGAAAACAAAATCTTGGAAAAGTTAGAAACTGAGACCAATTCTTTAATTAATTTATTTAAAAATTCAAAAGAGTTTGAAAATTTTATTCTAAATCCAATTAGTAAGCCTAATGATCAAATAAAAGTTTTGAATAGTTTATGCGAAAAATATTTATTTTCTGATATTTTGAAAAAATTTTTGGGAGTTTTAATTGTTAAACGAAAATTATTTTTTCTTAATAAAATTCTAAAGGACTTTCAAAAGATTTGTTCATTTCAAAGAGGTGAAATTTCAGGCAAGTTAATAGTTGCACAAAAATTGGAAATTTCTAGAGTAGAAGAAATTCGAAAAAAAATCTCAAATAAAATAGGTTCAAATATAAAACTAGAATATATTCATGATCCTAATTTGATTGGTGGATTAATTTTAAAAATTGAAAGTTTGATGATTGATACATCTATTAAAAATAAACTAAAGATATTAGAAAACAAATTATTAGAGGCTTAAAATGGAAATAAATCCTTCCGAAGTTACAAAGATATTAAAGGAGCAAATTAAAAAATTTGGGGATCAAGCCGAGGTTTCTGAAGTTGGCCAAGTATTATCAGTAGGCGATGGTATAGCTAGGATTTATGGATTAGATAATGTCCAGGCCGGAGAAATGGTAGAATTTTCTGATGGATCTAAAGGTATGGCTTTAAATTTGGAAAGTGATAACGTTGGAGTGGTCATTTTCGGAGATGATAGGGCAATTAAAGAAGGTGATAATGTAAAAAGAACAGGTTCAATTGTAGATGTGCCTGTAGGTAAACAACTTTTGGGAAGAGTTTTAGATGGATTAGGAAATCCTATAGACGGTAAAGAAACTTTAGATAAAAAATTGCAGAGAAAAAGAGTTGAAGTAAAAGCACCAGGAATAATTCCTAGACAATCAGTCAGTGAACCTATGCAAACAGGATTAAAAGCTATAGACAGTTTAATTCCTATTGGGAGAGGACAAAGAGAACTCATAATTGGAGATAGGCAAACAGGAAAAACTGCGGTTGCAATAGATACAATTATAAACCAGAAAAAGATTAATGAGTCCGATGACGAGAGTAAAAAGCTATATTGTATTTATGTTGCTATTGGCCAAAAAAGATCAACTGTAGCCCAAATTGTAAAAACTTTAGAGGATGCAGGTGCAATGGACTATACAACAATAGTATCCGCAACAGCCTCTGACTCGGCACCTTTGCAGTTTTTGGCTCCTTATACTGGTTGTACAATGGGTGAGTATTTTAGAG
>CEQL01148944.1_pt1 | contig 10187 bp, 9 predicted proteins | sample 356281 | NCBI WGS metagenome assembly CEQL01 (sample SAMEA2621203, study PRJEB7988) | marine metagenome | biome: marine biome (ENVO:00000447); feature: surface water layer (ENVO:00002042); material: "saline water (ENVO:00002010), including plankton (ENVO:xxxxxxxx)" | depth 5 m
AATATTTTATTCATATTTTTATATAAAATCATTTTACTATCTTCAATTATCCCTGTTTTATGAATTATTTCATCAAGTATCTTATTATTATTGTGAATCATACCAAGTAATTTATATATTCGTTCTTTCAAAACATCTTTCTGTTCTCCATTTATATCAGTAACATAAAAACTTGTCATGTTTTTATTCTTATCCAATATCAAATGGTTATTAGACAAAATATCTTGAACATCACTTATAAAATTAAAAAGCTCTTTTTTTTTAAATTTTTCAACTTTTCCCTTTATTTCATTTATTTTACTTGAAAAAGAGTTCATCCCAATCTTACTCAAAATAGAATATGTATTATTTTTTATCTCTATACTGTTATATTTTTCCTTCTTTTCAATAAAATTTACATAATAATAATAATCTTTATCATCAATCATTTTTACAAATAATGTTTGATTATCCTCTAATACATCAAATATCTGTTCCCTTTTATAAATACCAAAAGGTATCTTCAAAAGACCATCTAAATACTGACGAGACTTAGAAGAACTATCATCTGTTTTAGATTTTACTTCTTTTAATTTAACCATAGCCTTTTCTTTTACCTTATCACTACACTTCATAAGACATATTCGTTGTTCAATTGGAAGCTTATTATTAACATCATAATTTAACAAATTATTTGTATAATCTATCGTTTCTTTCATAGCATATTTAAACTTTGATTTTATTACCCAAGGAAGTGAATTATACAAAATATCCTGCTCTGTAACTTTTTCACTTTTTTCATTATCATCAGAAGAAATAGTATCATATAACAAATATGCTAAATACATAAACTCATTATCATTACTATGTAGTAATAACTGTATCATCATAACTCGTTTTTGTTCAAAATCAGCCTTTAAAAAATCATTAACAACCCTTGTTAAACTTTTATTTTTTATGGATTTTACATTATTCACATATCCCATATATCTATCGTAGATATCATCAACATTACATGTTAAATAATCTTTCAAATTTAATGTATTCAAATACAAATCAAACTTACTGTCGTAAATGTCACTATCATTTGGTTTCATTTGTTTTAAAGAATAAAATTTCTCATAGGCATAATTATTATTTAATATATAATCAAACATAAGTTCATCTAAAAACCCATATATAATAAGACTTTGTTTCATCTTTTCATCTTTTATCAATACTTTCATAAAATTATTCTGCATCTCAGGTCTCTTAGGATTATAGTCATAACATGAACAATTAATACCATTTTCACATATCCTGAAATCTTCCAAAATTGTATTAGACCCAGAAGAAGAGGCTGACGTTTTTTTTATTGAATTATCACTAATTAACTTATAGCTCGTTGGGTGCATATATTTTTCTATTAATTTAAACTTGTCTTTATGCGTTTCATCAAAATTCTCTAAATAATCATTCCCCAAACACACATAAATTAAATCATCAATATCACGAGTTCCATATTTTTTTATTATAGTAGATAACTTATTATTTATTGTTTGTATATCATTTATAACATTATCGACATCATAGGATTCATTGTCTTTTAGATATACTTCTAAAAGTCTAACATCATCCAATAAAAAATTCAGCTCACTTAAACAAGAATTCAACTCTGTGGTATTTAAAATGTTCATTTTAAGATAATTATCAGCATTTATTTTTGTCTTAGTTATTATTTCTTCATAAACTCTTACTTTATTAATAAGTATTTCCAATATCTTATCAATATTTATATCACCCATCCCTACTCCTACCTCGGTCTCATCTTCATCTTCGAACATTATATAACAAGACATATTATTTTTTATTTTCTAACTATTATTTATGGCATTTGAACGTATTTATTTACATCTTCTTATTTTATCATCAATACTTGTTGTATATGGAATGAAAACATTTTCTTTCAAAAATGGTGTACCTACATGTGATAATTTTATTATTAATGTTTATCTTTATTTAGCCCTATCAATAATCGTTGTAGGATTGTCATGTTATTTTTATAATTATATAAGTAATAAACCCGAAGAAAGAAACAAATACATTCCCCACGTCGAAATATATAGAAAAATGTGGCCACAAATATTATTCAGTTATTTAATTAGTTTTGGAATTATCATATATATAGCATTTTCTGAACCATTCAAAAATAAAAATTATAAGAGCATACACTTAGCATGGTTACTATTTCTGATTTTAATTAGCACAGGTGTATATCCTTATTTTAAATCAGAAGAAACAAAAGATATCGTTGAAAATGCTCTTCTAATTACTGGTTCTATTTTTGTTATCATGTCATCAGTAGCATACGCAATACCAAAATTCTTTGAAAATTCATACAATTTCATGTCAACAACACTTTTAGTAGGATTACTTGTAATCATAATCGTTGAATTATTTAACCTACTATTCAATCGAGACCCAAATTCACTATTAAATACGTTTAGATTCACTTCATATATAGTAATTTTTCTTTTTACACTTTTTGTATCATATGATACTCATCGAATGGTCATGTTGAAAAAAATGTGCACATCATTACCAAACTATCCAAAATTTTCTCTTGACTTTTTCTTAGACATATTAAACTTATTCAAACGTATCGTTTTTTTAAGATCAACCGATTAGTTTTATAATTATCAGAATAATGTTATTAACATTATTAAAGAAATAACATTATTATAAACATGGGAGTTCCTGCTTATTTTTCATACATAATAAAAAATTATCCAAAAATTATCCGCACCATAGATAATTTACAAGAAGTTCATAATCTATATCTGGACTGTAATTCTATCATCTATGATGCACTATATTCTATCAAAGAAAATAAAGGTATTATTACCAATACAATAATAAATAAAGTATGTGAAAAGTTAGAATTTTATATTAGTTCTATTAAACCTACATCTCATGTATTTATTGCTTTCGATGGAGTAGCTCCAGTAGCTAAACTAGAACAACAAAGAACAAGACGGTATCGATCAAAACTCATTTCTCAAATAAATGAATCATTAGATAAAGACAAATTTAAATTAGATTTTGATTCAACATGTATAACACCTGGAACTATATTTATGCACAATCTATCAAGAAATATAAAATCCAAATTTAAAGACCCAAACAAATTCAACGTTGATAAAATAACAATATCTTGTTCCGATGAACACGGAGAAGGAGAACACAAACTATTTGAATACATAAGAAATAATATTAATTATCATAAAGATAAAAATACCGTTATTTATGGTCTCGATGCTGATTTAATTATGCTTTCTATCAATCATCTACCTATAAGTAAAAATATTTATCTATTTAGAGAAACACCAGAATTTATTAAACAACTTGATAACAGTCTTGACGCAAATAAACTATATATGATAGACATCCCGAAACTTGCTGAAAGAATTTCTTTTGAATTAAATCAAGGTGCTGAAATAGAAAACACAGTAAAAAATAATAAAATATACGATTATATTTTACTCTGTTTCTTTCTTGGTAATGATTTTATGCCACACTTTCCAGCATTAAATATAAGAACAAATGGTATTCAAATTTTAATAGAGACATATGCTTCATTATTCACAAATACAGAAGATTTTTTAGTTGATAATCAAGAAATAACATGGAAAAATATACGCAAATTAATATCAAAAATTGCTGAAAATGAAGAACAATATATCGTTGAAGAATATTTATCAAGAAATAAACAAGAAAAACATTTCATTCGAGCAAATACACCAGAAGAAAAAATGGATAAATTAAATCGTATTCCTCTACTTGAACGTCATGAAGAACATTACATAAATCCAACACTTCCTGGATGGCAAGACAGGTATTATGAACGACTATTTCACATGGAAATAAATGAAGAAAGACGAAGACAAATATGTTTCAACTATATGGAAGCTCTTGAATGGACTATGAAATATTATACAAACGGTTGTATAGATTGGAGATGGAAATATAACTATAATTACGCACCATTACTAGAAGACCTTGTAAAATTTATACCATATTTTCAAACTTCATTTTTTGAAAAGGAAAATTTAAACGTTGTATCACCATACACACAACTTTCTTATGTTTTACCACGGTCTTCTCTAAATTTACTTCCTAAAGATATAGAAACAAGACTACTAAACGAACATCCAGAATGGTATAATGAAAATGTACATGCTTGTTGGTGCTTTTGTAAATATTTTTGGGAATGTCACATGATACTTCCAAATATTGATTTGAACAAAATAGAATTAATAACGTCGTCTTAGACAAAATTAAACAATATCGATATTATTTATAGAGGGTTTTATTGTTTCACATGTTCTATTAGAAAATAAATAGTTATTAAATACTACCCTTTCCCATAAACATGACCAACAACATATTAATGCTAATCCTATACCAACTATTAAAAAATAATATAATAAATTCATGAATATTATATTACTTTCTTTTAATTATTATTTTTTATTTTTATAAATACCAACGAGAAAACCTGATATTGTTATCTTATTTATCAAACATTTCTAAACAGGTATTCTTTTATTATAAAAAAATTTAATTCTTCCTTTAATGTGCTGAAACATCTTCTCATTTAATCTAAATTCATCATCTAAGTAAGAAGCATATGTATTTGGAACGGATGAAGCCATTATAATTGGACCGCGTTTGGAAATAATATTATAATTTAGATTTGTATATGGTCTTACTACACCAATATGACCATTTACATTATCATCATGTGTAACACCAGCAATCACAAAATATCCTTTATTTGCTAACTTTTGAGCTTTAATATACTTTTCAGGAAGAGACATATCTATATCAATCCAACCCTCTCTTATGCCTTCATTAGAAGAAAGCCAATCAACTTGTTTATCAGCCAAATGGAACTGAGAATATTCAGGGGGTGACGGTATATAAAACCCCAATATGTCACATAAAGAAGCAATAAAACAAGAACAATGTGATGTCTTTACTGTTGTGCTTTTGTCATGTTTTCCATGTCCTGTTGAACATTGAACATTATATCCTGAGCTCCACTTATAATCCAAATTAAAATCTAACAATACCCTCTCCATTTTTGTTATCTTTTGTGGTGTCATCATAATTGATATTAATATAACTAAAAATAGAATTATATAATACTTACTTTTGTTTAGCATATATTATATTGTTAAAAAATATAAAGTTTTATACATTATATAATAATGGTTCTATCAAAAGAAATTGTTGATAACAAAAGAAGATTCTTAGAAATTATTCAAAATAATACTGGAAAATTAGTTTTTAAGTTTTCTGCTGAATGGTGTGGTCCATGTAAAAAAATTTTACCTATGATTAATGATTTTAAAGAAACAATAAAAGACGACGAAACAATAACTTGGATTGACATAGATGTAGATGATAGTATTGAAGTATTCGGTATGTTAAAAACAAAAAGAATTGTTAATGGTGTCCCAGCTATCCTGGTTTATTTAGAAGACAACGAAGAAATATATCCTGATGAATTTGTTATTGGAGCAAATGAAAAAGATATTGAATATTTATTTTCTAAAATTATGGAATAAAGTAATTAATTAATAACAGTAGTAGATTCATTTGATAGTGTATGTAAATCATTATCATCTTCTGTATCTTGTGATGATACGGTGAGATCTATATAATGAATATTGCTATTACTACATTCATCTTCATTTAACATATGTATGAATGATTCAACCTGTCTTGTTGAACTATCTAAATCAAATGAACTCAACGCATTTTCTGAATGAATAATTTCTATACCTACACCTGTATTATTAGAGTTTGTAGAGTTTAAATCTCTTAAATCAGAAGTTCGTAATAACTGTTCCATATAATCAACATCTATACTCATATCTTGATTTATCATATCTAAAATATCATCATTTCTCACATCTGGTTCTATAGAATTATTTGTCCTATCCAAATCAACAAACTGTTCCCTACATAATGGACAATTAATACTCTTTTCAGAATGTTTAAATAAACAACTCATACAGAATTTATGTCCACATTTAGTAATACAAATGTCAAAATCTCCTATATCTTCATAACATATTGGACAATTGTCTTTTTGATTATTATCTATTGAATTATTTTTAACATTATTTTCGACACGAAATTCATTCATACTATTTCCTATGATTTTTAAATATGAAATGTTAAAAAAATAATCAATTTTAAATTATAAAATATAATTTATAAACTAATAAATTTATAAATTAATATGAGCGACTTTGATTTAAATATTGACAATTATAGTTTAGACGACCTTCTTAATTTATTCCATCTTAAATACAACTTTACAACAGAAGAATTAAAAAAAGCTAAAAGAATTGTTTTAAAAACACATCCAGATAAATCAAAATTACCAAAAGAATATTTTCTCTTCTTTTCAAAAGCATATAAGGTATTAGTAAATGTAAACGAGTTTCGAAACAAATCTTCAAAAAAATTATCAAATGATGAATATAGTGAAATTATAGATGAAGACGAAAACGACAAAAAAGAAATAGTAACGAAATTAAAAGACAAAAAGAACTTCTCGAAATTTTTCAATAAAATGTTTGAACAAATGAAAAACGCAAGCGATGAAGAAACAAAAGGATACAGCGATTGGTTAAAAGAATCAAACGACAATAATTTACAATCAAATAACATCCAAACATTACATTCTAATTTCGAAAAGTTAAAAACAGAAAAGAGAGAACTTATAGTTCATAAAGGTATAGAAGATGTAGTTGATAATTTATCAACCGGCTCACAAAATCTTTCAGGTATTATACCTTCTTCTTATTCAAATAATGAATTATTCACAAAAAACTCATATATTGATGTAAAAGAGGCATACGACAACGCTGTTATACCAGTAACACAGAGAGACTTCGAAAATAAGAAAAAATATAATAGTATTCAGGAAATTCAAATAGATAGAAAAAATACAGCTTCATTTTCAAAAAGTGTTTTAGATGAACAAGCAAAACTATATTTTCAAAATAAAAAAAAAGTAGATGACGACGAAGGCGCAAAAACAGCTTTTCATTTAATACAACAAGAAGAAGTCTCTAGGAAAAATAACGATTTATTCTGGGGACATTTGAAATTGTTGAGTAATAATAACAAATAAAATAATTGCCTATAATATATATGAATAACTATAAAGGTGTATTACCAGGATTATTTGTTCTGCTTGCTGCTGGAGTATTATATAGAAAATATCAAGACAAAATGAACGGCTATGAAAGTGAAGAAAATGAAAAACTTATTAAAAAATACCTTCTTAATGAAAACATACCTGGGTATTTGAAAAAACCAATACTATGGATCCATATTCCATATAAAATTAACGCAAGAATTTGGAAAGACTATGGTTCAAGAAATACAGAAAATTTAAATGAACCTTATTTATATTTAACCATAAAATCTATTATAAATAATTGTTCAAACTCATTCCGAATATGTCTTATAGATGACAATAGTTTTCATAATCTACTTCCGTCATTTAATATTAATTTTTCAAAAATACCAGAACCAATAGATGAAAATATAAGAACTCTTTCAAAACTTATGCTTTTAAAAACTTATGGAGGAATGTTTGTTCCACCATCTTTCATCTGCACTAAAAATCTAAAAAATCTATATAATGATGGTATTAAAGATAAAAAAATGTTTTTTAATGAAACATTATCAAGAAATAGCACAAGTGATATATTAACTACTTTTACAGGATACGATTTTATGGGTTGTGATAAAAAATGTCCAATTATTGACGAATGTATAACATATCTTCAATCTTTGATATCAAGAGATGCTACAAGTGAATCCAAATTTGATGGAAACTTTCAAAGATTTATATTTAGTCTTCAAAAACAAGAAAAAATAAATATTATAACCGGTGAAAAAATAGGAATAAAAGATAGTAATGGTGATGCTATATTAATAGATGATATTATGAACGATACACCTATAGAAATGTCAAAAAATAATTACGGTCTATTAATACCACACGATGAACTATTGATAAGAATGAAATATAAATACTTTGTTCATCTTTCAATACCCGAAATACTTGAATCTGAAACATTTATAGGAAAATTTTTACGAGACGAAAATGTTGAAATTAATCATTCAGCTACTCAAAATCATTAACATTAATAAAATAAACTATCTCATAACTTGATTTATTATATTTAGTCTCAGTTTCGTAATTTATTCCACATATTTTACAAACCTGTCTTATTATTGTTAAAAAGTATTTATACGTCATCTTTCTCTCAATATAGAATTTTTTAGAATCATAATAATTGTCTTTTAATAATTCACAAAATTTTTGCACGCTATTAAACATAATTCCTTTCTTAAACGAAGCAGTATTTATTATATATTTTTCATTTTCTTTCTCTGTTATATCTTCCAGCAAATTTTTTAAAAAAATAATATCTGGTTTTGATTTAAATATTTGTGATGCCATAAATATTTAAAATATAAAAAAATATTTTAAAATAACATATTTATATAATATAATGCCAGGTGGTCTTTTAAATCTTATATCATATGGTAATCAAAATATATACTTGAACGGTAACCCGTCAAAAACATTTTTTAAAACAAAATATTCAAAGTATACAAATTTTGGAATGCAGAAATTCAGAATAGATTATGATGGTTCAAGAACCATACGTTCTACAGACAATTCACACTACAAATTTCGTATTCCTAGATACGCGGATCTTCTCATGGATACATATATAGTAATAAAACTTCCTTTCATATGGAGCCCTATATATCCTCCACAAGATGAAAACGGAATATGGGCACCATATGAATTTAAATGGATTGATAACATAGGTTCTCAGATAATAAAAGAAGTCACTATATCTGTAGGAGGACAAATATTACAACAATTCAGCGGTAGTTACTTAAAAAACATATCAGAAAGAGATTTCGATTCAAATAAAAAAAAAATATATGACGAAATGACAGGTCATACATCAGAATTAAATGATCCTGCTAATAATGGGAATAGAATAAACGCATATCCTTCAGCATACTTCAGTTCAAGTGGAACAGGAGCAACGCCATCAATCGATTCAAGAAATATATACATTCCACTAAATATGTGGTTCTCTAATTCAAGTAAAATGGCGTTCCCACTTATAGCTTTACAATATAACGAACTTACAATTGATGTTACTTTAAGACCTCTATATGAACTATTTATTATTCGTGATGTAAAAGATAGAGAAAATAATTTCCCTTACGTTCAACCAAACTTCAACTTTGCTTATATGCAAATGTATAACTTTTTACAAACACCTCCTTCTATCGCTCTAAATGAAGATGATTTTACTGATAAAAGAAATGAATTTAACGCAGATGTTCATCTTATTTCCACATACTGCTTTCTAAGTGATGAAGAACAAAGAGTATTTTCACTTCACGAACATAAATATTTATTCAGAGAAGTTCATGAATATAATTTTAAAAATGTAACCGGGTCTAATAAAGTAAAAATAGACTCTTTGGGTATGGCAGCAAGTTGGATGTTCTATTTTACAAGAAATGATATTAATCTAAGAAATGAATGGTCTAATTATAGTAATTGGCCATATTCATATCCACCAAAAGACATAGAAAACGCACCCATAGAAGGAAATTGGAAATATAATGGATTTACAGGAAAAAATGAATTCGAAAATTCCTTTGAATCTGGTTTTGGACCAGGTGTTGACCCAACAGGAAATCCTACACCATGGATGATAACAGGTGATTACGTTTCAGGCTATAAAAAAGATATAATGGAAACATTTGGAATTATACTTGATGGAAACTATAGAGAAAACTTACTCGACCAAAATGTTTTCAACTTTGTAGAAAAATATTCAAGAACAAATTCAAATTCTGCTACGAATGGGCTATATTGCTATAATTTTGGTATAGAAAATAGCATTTTCAATACACAACCATCAGGTGCTCTCAATATGAGTAAATTTAAAAATATAGAACTAGAATTTACAACACAAGTTCCAACTCTCGACCCAAATGCCAACTTCTTTGTCATATGTGATGAAAACGGAACTCCTATAGGAACTAATAAATCTTCATGGGCAATATATGATTATAATTACGACCTTAACCTCATA
>CEQL01339983.1_pt1 | contig 10175 bp, 7 predicted proteins | sample 356281 | NCBI WGS metagenome assembly CEQL01 (sample SAMEA2621203, study PRJEB7988) | marine metagenome | biome: marine biome (ENVO:00000447); feature: surface water layer (ENVO:00002042); material: "saline water (ENVO:00002010), including plankton (ENVO:xxxxxxxx)" | depth 5 m
GTACTGCTTATAAAACTTTGATCAGCCATTTTCATAATATCTTTTTTTCCAATAATTGCATTAATCGCATAACCATTACCCAAAGCTTTTCCAAATATTGCAATATCAGGATTAACTCCAAATATTTTATGCAAACCACCATAAACGCCTCTAAAACCCGTCGTACATTCGTCAAAAATTAAAACAATTTTATTTTTAGTAGCAAGTTTTCTAACCTTTTTAAGAAAATTATTTTTTGGCATTATATTTCTTACAACCTCCATCTTGATAACGCCGATATTTTTATTTTTAATTAATTTTTTCAGATAATCAAAATCGTTATATCTGAAAGGATATACAGTGCCTTTTAATTTTTTTGGAACTCCTTTTATAGATAAATTTGGAAGTAAATGTTGCTCAAGACTATTTTTGTTTGCAAGGTTTGATGATAAATACCAATCATGCCAACCATGATAACCACAAACAGCGACATTATCTTTTTTAGTGAAAGCTCTTGCTAATCGAATTGCTATTGAGTTTGCTTCTCCCCCAGTTCTTGCAAATCTTACCATATCTGCCCATTTATGAATTTCTATTAATTTTTCAGCTAAAAATATCTCGTATTTGCTATTGAGCGTACTCATGTTTGAGTCTTTTATAGATTTTATAACTTTGTTATCTATTTTTGAGTTAGCATATCCTAACACATTTGTCCCAACTCCCATAAATGACATATCTAGATATTTTTTATTTTCTAAATCCCAAATGAAGCAGTCCTTTGCTTTAGTAAAATATGAAGGCCATTTTTTAGGCAAAAATAAATCAGGATTTTTTGAGAAAAGCATAGTGCCGCCAGGAATAACATTTTTTGCTCTTGTCCACATTTTTTGACCTAAGGGCATTGTTGCACCCTCGTCTCTTTGCATAGAGCCACTAGTCAAAGCCATTTTTTTTATTTTTTTTGATTTAATCAATTTTTCCCATTTGAAGTTATCTTTAAAATTTTTAAATACAAATTCTACAAGTTCAAGATCTTTTTTTTCATCTATGGTAAATCTTAAGTTTGATAGGTTTGTATTATGTACTAGGTTAAATTTTTTAAATTTTGTATTTCTTTTAATATAAGGTGTCACATGTTCTCTATCAAATTTACTTTTTGCTTTTTTGTTAGCATATTTGAGAGAGTCAAATGTGAAAGTTTCAATATCTAATCCATCCGGAAAAGTCGGATACATCGTATTACTAACATAGTCTAATTTTTTTTTGATTAGTATATCAATGAGTTTATCAATTAAATTTGGATCTGAAAAAGGACAGTCTGAAGTAATTCTCACTATAATATCTAGTTTAAAGCTATTAGCTGCATCATAAAATCTCTTTAATACATTTTCCTCAGGACCTTTGAAAATTTTATATCTATTTTTAATAAGTAGATTTTCAAGTTTTGTATTTTTTTTGTTCTTTGGTATTGCTACAATGATAACGTCTTTAAATTTTGACTCTTTTAATCTTTCTAAAATTTTAATTATTAAAGGTTTTTTTAAAATAGGATGCAAAATTTTTTTAGGAAATCTGGTAGAGTTTTCTCTAGCTTGAACTATTATTCCAATTTTTAATTTTTTTACCATTTTCTAGGGTCAATAATTCTTTTATTATTTATAGATAAAGATTTGTAGTCTTTAATCATATAAGGATTTTCATTACATTTAATTATTTGTTTTAATTGTTTTAGACTATCAATTCCAAGAACTAATTTATCAATTTCTTTAATGCCATCTACGAAATTTAGTAATAAATTTATTTTACTTATCCCCTTTTTTTTACACAAAGAGTCAATTTTTTTCATCTTTTTTTTAATAATTCTGCTTAAACTTGTGTTTTGGTATTTTAATAACGCCCCTTGTAAAAAAATAGATCTACCATGAATTTCGATACCTTTTTTTTTGATTGTTTTCAGAAAATTTTTTTTTAAGAAATTTTGATTTAAAACATTAATTGGAAGTTGTACAATATCAGGTTTAAAAACTTTCAAAATTTTTTTCAATTCTTCAACTTCATAAACAGATACTCCTACTTTTTTAATTTTTTTTTGTTTTTTCATTAAATTAAGTGTTTTTAAAATATTTTTCTTGTTACTAGATAAAATATCTTTTGGGTTGTGTATCAAGTAACCATAAATTTTTTTTCTCTTTGTTTTATTTAAAGTGTTTTTTAAACAATTTTGCACAAATTTTTTTACTTTAACTTCTTTTTTAATTTCAGGTAACTTTGAGATGATTCCGAAATCTTTTATATTATATTTTCCTAGTGACTCTTCGCTTTTTCCATAAATACTTGCAGTATCAATTAGATTAATGCCGTGGTTTTTTGCATAATCTAAAATATTTTTAATATCATTTTGATCAACAGAACATTTTCTATTTCCATATATATTTCTAAAATTTGCTGATCCTATAATTATTTTCGATGGTAAAGATCTTCTAATTAAAAAAATCTTACCATTTTTAAACTTTAACTTTCTAAATCCTAAATTAAAATAAAGTTTTCTTGCAATTCTATTAAAATGAGTAACTGATATAATAAAATTTCTGATATTAAATTTCTCCTCTAAATAACGCATTGATTTTGACAAAACTTCGTTACCTATACCTTGTCCCCTATATTTTTTATTACCTATAAGAATGCCCCAAGATGCATCTTTCGAATTTTGATAAATATTTTCAAATTTTAAATTTCCTATATGCTTATTTTTATAAAAAATACCAAAAAATATTAAATTTTTTTTTTTAATTGTTTTTTTATAATATTGTCTAAGCTGTTCAACATTATCAAAATAAATGTTAACTAAATTTCTTTTTAAACTTACATCTTTTAACCAAGATAAATAATTATTATCAATATTTTTCAAAGATAATCTTTTTAACGATATTTTTTTATTTATTATAATTTTGTTTAACATTTTTTATTAAATTTTATGATTAGTGAAAAATATAACTCAGAAAAATTGATCTTAGAATTTTAAAATTACCAGTAATTTTATTTCCAAATTTAGAAGTACCTTTCCTCTTTGCAGATTTTACATCAACATTAATAAACTTAGACTTTTTGCTTATTAAAGATAAGGATAGGTCGGTTCCGACTGATTTATATCTTTCAAAACAATTAAATTCTTTTACTTTTTTTAAATTATATCCTTTAAATCCACAAAATGGATCTTTAATTCCCCATTTATTTTTAAAAATAGCTTTGCCAAATTTTTCTGAAAATCTTTTTACATATGATCTATTTCCTAAAATTAAATCGTATCCAGATTGAATAAATTCCTTAAATTTTTTGCAATCAGATGTGAAATGTTCACCATCAGCATCAAAAGTAATCGCATAATCATATTTTAAATCAATTGCTTTAAACAAACCAACTCTTAAACTTTCTTCATAGCCCAAATTTTTTTCATTTTTTATTAAAATAACATTGTTCATTTTTGCTAAATTATACGTATTGTCTGAACTATTATCATCTACAACAATTACGTCAGAATAACATTTTAATTCTCTTGTTATATTTGAAATGGTTTTTTCCTCATTATAAGCAGGTACAATTGTAACTATTTTAAATCGTTCCATTTAATTATATCACCTTTTTCAATATTTTTTTTGAGTGTCTTTCCGACAACCCTATTTATTTCAAAAGGCAATATTCCATTTTTAGGACATGGTCTCAAACTTATTAAATTTGATGATTTTAGCTTTAGGCCTTTTGTAAGTGTTACCTTTGCTCTAATTGATCTTCTTTGTAAAATAACAGTTTCAGATTCATTTTTTTCAACAATCTTTTTTCCTGAGCCTAAACTGCTCTCTAATTCTCGGCTTCTTTCAACCATTTCTTTCCAAGATTTTGGATTCATTGAAAATTTATGGTCTGGACCTATTCTATCATTGTTATCAGTAAAATGTTTTTCTATCATTCTAGCACCCAATGTAATAGCTCCAAGGACAGTGGAATGACCCTCTGTATGATCGCTTAAACCCAATAAAAGTTTTGGATATCTTTTTTTGAAAGTATTTAAAACGTTTAAATTTATATAATTAAAGTTATTTTTTTCAGCGGTATAATTTGTGTTGCATTGCATTAAACAAAGATTTTTATTATTTTTTAATATTTCTTTAACAGCTCTATCTATATCTTTTAAATTAGATGCACCTGATGCAAGAATTACAGGTTTGTTTTTTTTTGATATTTTCTTAATTATTTCTAAATACGTTATATCACCTGAACCAATTTTAAATGCTGGAACAAATTTATTAACATAATCAACTAGACTTAAATCATAGGGGCTTGTAAAAAAAATTATACCACATTTATCACATTCTTTTTTAAGTTTTTCTGTCCAGCTTAGATTTATTGAAGCTTCTTTGTAAACTTCATAAACGCTTTTTTTCCAACTAGATTGATGTGATTTTTTTGTTTTAAGTTTTCTGAAACCTATGTCACTCACAATCGTGTCAGCTTTGAAGTGTTGAAATTTTGCAGCATCTGCACCATTCTCAGCAGATAAATTAATTAAATCAATTGCCTTATTTAGACTACCATCATGATTTGCGGCTATATCTGCAATAAAGAAAGTTGGATAATTTAAGCCAATTTTTTTTTTTCCAATCTTCATTTTAAACTTAGCTTTTTAGACTCTTTATCTATAATATTCTTTAAATTCTTTATTGTAAGTTTTTTTTTATTATTGCCACTATCATAACTAAATCCATCCTTGCAATTCTTTCCGCCAAATCTTTTCATATAATTTTTTTTGTTCCAATAAAATAATTCTGAGTTAGAGGCTATTACAAAGTAATTTTTATATTCGATAGTGTTTTTAGACTCATGTAACGAAATAAGTTCTTCGTGTAATTTTTCTCCAGGTTTAATTCCAATGAACTTAATTTTAGCTGTGTTAGAAATAGCTTTAGCAAGATCAATTACTTTAAATGATGGTATTTTTGGTACAAAAATCTCTCCTCCAGTCATAGTATTTAAAACTTTGACCACTAATTGAACGCTCTCTTTTAATGTTATATTGAATCTTGTCATTCTTTTATCAGTAATAGTTATTAGATTGTTTTCAGCACCTTTTAGAAATAAAGGTAAGATTGACCCTTTGCTTCCTAAAACATTTCCATATCTTACAACAGAGAATTGATTTTTGTTTTTTCCTGCATAATTATTAGCAGCAATAAATAATTTATCGGAAGTTAATTTACTTGCTCCATATATATTTACAGGTGAGGATGCTTTGTCAGTTGATAAAGCTACAACTTTTTTAACATTGTTTTTTAAACATGCGTCTATAACATTCTGGGCACCCATAATATTTGTTTTAACTACTTCAAATGGATTATACTCTCCAATAAGAACATGTTTCATTGCTGCTGTGTGAATTAGGATATCGATATTTTTTGTAGCAAATTCCAGCCTTTGTAAATCTCTCACATCACCAACCAAATATCTTAATTTGTTTCTATATTTCTGTAATTTTTTTTCCATTAAAAACTGTTTTTGCTCATCTCTACTAAAAACCATTATTTTTTTTGGATTAAAATTTTTTAATAAATACTCTATAAAAATAGATCCAAATGACCCTGTTCCACCTGTAACTAATATTGTTTTATTATTTATCATCTCATATTTTTCTTATATAAATAAAATTGTCTAGTTAAAATCACTTTTTAATATTTTATCTGGTGTTGTAATTCTGTTTATTTTGCCTTCAGAAAGTTCTATAATTTTATCACAATTTTCAATTGTTTTCAGTCGATGAGCTATAATTATTACTGTTTTTTCTTTTTTGATAGTCACCAATGATTTCAATATTTCGTTTTCAGTTTGATAATCAAGTGAGCTAGTTGCTTCGTCAAGACATAATATTTCGGGATCGGAGTACATGGCTCTCGCAATTCCAAGTCTTTGTATTTGTCCTCCTGAAAGTTTTACACCTTTTTCGCCTACTATCGTATTAACACCATCAGGTAAACTTTCGATAAAAATTTTTAAGTTAGCCTTATTGATTGCATTACTTAAAGCATTTTCATTAATTTGATCTGCCTCTAACCCTATAGCAATATTATTTTTTATAGTATCATCAATTAATGTTACATTTTGAGAAATATAACCAATTTTTTTGTGCCAGCCTGATTGATTAAGATCGTATGTACAATCTTTTTGATCAATCAATATTTTTCCTTTTGTAGGACTTAGTAAACCTAATATAATATCCAACAAAGTAGTTTTTCCTGATCCAGTTTTTCCGACTATGCCAACTGATTGATTTTTTTCTATATTAAAATTTAAAGATTTGAGTACACTTTTTTCATATCCCTCAAATCTATAACTGATATCCTTGAATTCTATAGAATTATTAAATTTTATTTCTTTTTTACTGTCGACTACAATATTTTTATTAAGATTAAAAAATTTATAAATATTTTCAGCTGGTGTAGATGCAAATTTAATAAGTTGATAAGCAGTTGATAGTCTTATTAATCCAGGGATTAGTCTTATAAGTATAGTGCCTAGAAATATAAGTTTGGAAAAAAAATTCTCATCTACAGATTGAAAATTATAATAGTATATAAAATAAATTATAAACAAAATAAGTATAAATTGCTCAATCAATATTCTTGGTAATGATCTATAAAATCCCCCAAAAAAAGAAGCTCTAGTGACTGATTTTGCAAATTTTTCAAATTTATGAAAAAAAAAATTTATTTTTTTTTTCATAATTATATCTTTTATAATGTCAAATGATTGTGTTATTGATTTAATTCTCAGTGTTTCAAATTCAAATCTGACTCCACCCCACTTTTTTACTATATTTCTTGTTAGGTATAAACTCAGCCCAGTTACGACTAGTGTAATGAAAAGTGCTAAACCAATTTCACTACCGTAATAAAAAATTAAGAAAAAAATAAGTCCAATTAAAATTATAGTTTCCATGATTATTATACATAATGGAATAAAAAGGTTTTTAATTAATCCTGAAGGTTCTGAACTTATATCTCTAACTAAGTCAGAAGACTTAACATTGAAATAAAATTCATAGGGTTGATTTATAAATACTTTGAACAAAGATATAGATAAGTAATCAATTAAACTTTTAGAAAATTTTTGTTGTGTCCAGTTAAAAATTAGTAAAATTAAATTTTTGAAAGTGAATACAAAAAAAAGAACTAAAAGAGAAAAGAAAATTAAATCATTATGATTATCAAATTGGAAGTTTGGTAAATTATTACTAGTAAAAAAATTATTTGTTTTTAAAAGGTACTCTTTGTTAAATATAACGGTAAAAATTGGAAGTATAGATCCTATGCTTATTAATTCAATAAATGAGACAAAAAACATAAATAAAAACATTAACACCATTTTCAACTTATTTTTTTTATCAAAAACTTGTAAAATTTTAAAATTTGAAATCATAATTTTGATTAATTGGGCAAAAATGTTCTTATTTTATATTTTCCGTTTAAATTTTTTTTATGCATATAACAAGTTATAAGTTTTTATATTAATATTTGAGTTATGTCACAATTTTGGTTTTTTTATGAAATATAATTTTTTTAATGATTTATTGTCAAATTAAAGACATTTTGCAAATCTTATTTAATAAATTTGCTCTTGTAAATATTAATAAATAAATATAAGTAACTCAACCTATTAATTAATTTAGTACTTTTATCAAAAATGAAAAAAATAATTTATACTTTTTTTAAATTCTTTTTTTACATGTCCATATATTTATCATGTGTTTCAAATTCACCAAGGTTATGTGCATATTTAATAAAAGTTTCACTTAACACACCAAAAAAATTAAAAAAAAGTAAGTATAGTAATAATAAAGTGACTATAATTCTTTATAGGGCAATTGGTATGAGGGATGTTGAAATTATATCAAATCTTTCAAATAAATTGCCAAAACTTTTAGTAATGGATAGATATATAACTAAATTAATACTTTATAATTTTTTGAAAGGGAGAAAAATTTTCTTTAATTATTGGTATGCGCCAGTTTCAGAAAAAGAATATTTTGATCAAAATGAAACTTATAAAAAAAAGCATAATTTATTTTGGACTGAGGTAATTTTTTATTTGAAAAAATATTATAGAGGCAAAAGTTTAAATTTTATTACTTTCAATTGGAAATACTTTGCTGAAACTGCGTTATATGAGGGCTGTAAAAATAATAGTGTAGCTGTTAAACTTTGGGCAAAAGAGTCACTACAGTCAGATTTAGATCAAAAACACGAAATTAAACATGACGAGTTCAAAGATATGCTTAAATATTTTAAAAAGATAGCTGTTTATAATAATTTAACAAAAAAAAAGTTTATAAAAATGGATAAAACAACTTCAGGAAAAATAATATTAGGAGGTTGTCCGAGAATGTTAGATTTTATTTCAAGTAAAAAAGAAAAAAAGATAGTTAAAAACATTCTATTTCTTTCATTTAGTAGCACGAATGGCATTCCTCCACTAAAAGAGAATAGGCGTTTAAACTGGCACTTATCTTACAATAAAGTAATTAAAATTCTAAATGAATTTGCTGAAAATAAAAAATTAAATATTGTAATTAAAAGAAAAAACAAGTTTGTATACAAGACCAATTTAAAAATTAATAATAAAATAAAAGTTTATGAAGATGGGCATGCCAATGCATTTGTTAATAATGCAGACATAATTATAACTCAAAATTCAGGTGCAACTATAGATAGTCTAGTTAACGGTAAAATTGTAATGGTGCCTTTTTTTGAAAAAAACAATATGAAAAAATTTTTATATAATTTTAATAAAGAAATAATTTATACCTCAGAAGAGGAAATGAAAAAAAAAATTAAAAGTTTAATTGGTAAGAAAATATCATTTCCATTAAAAAAACAAAATCATAATAAAACAATTGAATATTATTATGGAAAACCAGCTAAAGTTGTTGAAAGGTATGTTGGTTTTTTAAATTCATAATCTATTTTTAATTACTCAAAGAAATAATTTTTGTTAGGATTTCTATTTAGTTGCTGAAATAATCTTTCATTATTATCATTTAACGTCAATAAGAATTTATCTAAATGTTTGTTATATAAATATTTTTTTTCACTTTTTATTAAGAGTGATAATTTTTTCGATAAATGGTATCTCCAAAAATTATACAAAGGTAAATTATAATTACCATCATTATAACCTTGGCTAACTTTTGTTTTTATAAAATGATTAATAAATCTTGTAAGTTTAGTTATTAAATTACTGTTGCTAATATTTATTTTTTTCATCATTGTTTGAGATATACGATGATCTGATATGTTTAATTCTAACCCTATATCCTTTAAAAAATTTTGCATCCCTTCAGGACTATCAAATACTTCTTCATACAAGTAAACCAATACGTTATTTTTACCAAAAATATTTTGATAGTAAGATACCATTTTATCATATTTATAATATTCAAATGAATTCATTTTCAATCTTTCTTTGACCCATTCATCAAAGTTACATGTGTGGCCAAGTTGAATATCGTCTTTATAGCTTGAACAGATTATATCTCTTTGATTTCTTAAAATTAAAACTATCTTTGGATTTGGGATATATTTTTTTATTCTGCCAGCAATCATTTCAATAAATACACCTGTTCCATATGCCAATGAAGGAAGGCCTCCGGTGAATCCCTCAGAGCTTATCAAAAAATTTCGATTTTTATTTTTACAATTATTAATGAATTCAATAAGGTTTTTGATCTTATTTTCATTAAAACTATAATTAGAACAATTTTGAAAGTATCTTACTTCTTCTTTAAGAAAATTTGAATTATAAAAACCCAAATAAACACGATTTTTTAATTCAGGAAATATTTTGTTCTGAAGAAAAGTACTTCCAGATTTATGCAAACCAACATGGATTATGTTATTCATTTATCAACTTTATAAAAATGTTATTTTTTATTTTTCTTCTACAGCTTTGAACTCTTCAATCTCTTTTTTCAACTCATCATACTCTTTCATTTTTATTTTCATAAAATTAATAGTTAACCTTGCTTTTTCTGTAATTCCCTTTGGGGTTAGAACGTAGAGATAACCAACTTTATTTTTATTTTTTTTAAAATTATTAATTTTTATGAGCCCTTTTTTTTTAAGTTCATTTAGGATGAAATTTATTTTTCCTAA
>CEQL01149261.1_pt1 | contig 10171 bp, 7 predicted proteins | sample 356281 | NCBI WGS metagenome assembly CEQL01 (sample SAMEA2621203, study PRJEB7988) | marine metagenome | biome: marine biome (ENVO:00000447); feature: surface water layer (ENVO:00002042); material: "saline water (ENVO:00002010), including plankton (ENVO:xxxxxxxx)" | depth 5 m
TCCTTCAGTATTTGTATAATTGCATTTTTGATGTTTTTAGAAATCGAAAATAAAACTTTTCTTTTCAACTGTCTTTTGAAAAAATTTATATTTTTTCCAATTATATAACACTTAATTATATTATTTTTGTGATTGGATAAATTTATCTTATCTCCCTTTTTTGGCAAACCTCCTAGTATCCAAAAAATATTTTTTAAGCCTGAAATAGCCGTTTCAGCAGATGTAAAAGAGGTAGCTTTAGAGTCATTTATAAAAGTTAAACCTTTTTTTTTCAAAAAAATTTCAAATCTATGAGGCAGGCCTTTAAATGTTTTCATTGTATTAACAAATGATTTTTCACTAATATTAATTATCTTTGAAAATGCAAAAATAAAGCTCATATTTTCATCATTTATACTCGAAGTTAAATAACTGTTTTTGATTTTTTGTTTTATTTTTTGATAATTTTTTATCTCTGGGAAAATAAATTTACTTAAAAATTTATTTTTAACATATTCTTTCTTTAAATATTTATTGATTAAAGCAAACTGATTTTTATCCTGAAGTTTAAAGATTTTTAATTTTGCTTTTAAATAATTATTCTTGCTCCCGTGCCAATCTAAGTGATCTATTGCAAAATTAAGGAAAAAGGCAAAATCAGGCTGAATGTATTTTGAGTACGAAAGTTGAAAAGATGAGGCCTCTATAATAACAAAACTTTTGTTTACGTTTTTAAGATCTAATACAGGTTTTCCGATGTTGCCTCCCAATAAACACTTAAATTTGTTTTTTTTGAGAAGGTGAGCTAAAAGCTTACAAGTAGTTGACTTACCATTGGTTCCTGTAACAACAATACTTCTAAATTTTTTATTATTTAAATAAAATAAATCTATATCTGTTATGATTTTTTTCTTAAATTTTCTCAGTTTTTTATTTTTAATAAACGAAATTCCTGGAGACAGTATAATAAAATCTACCTCTTTAAGGGTTAAATTTAAATCTTTTGTCCTGTGATTTTTAAATAATTTTGTTTGTCTATCATCCCAAACTTTAAAATTTGACAAACCTTTTTTTTTAAAAAATTTGACCACCGAACATCCGCTCAACCCGAGACCATAAATAAGGAACATATGTTCGTTGATTTTTGGAAATTTCAGACTCATTTATCTTAATTTTAATGTTGCTAATCCAACTAAAGCTAAAATAATTGCAATTATCCAAAATCTAATTACAATTGTAGACTCTGCCCAACCTTTTTTTTCAAAATGATGGTGGATGGGAGCCATTTTGAAAATTCTTCTTCCTGTAAGTTTAAATGAGAGCACTTGAATAATTACAGAAACTGTTTCTAAAACAAATAATCCACCTATAATAGCTAAAACAATTTCATGTTTTACAATAATTGCAACAGCCGCCAATGAGCCTCCTAGAGAAAGAGAACCAGTATCTCCCATAAAAATTTTTGCCGGTGGAGCGTTGTACCAAAGAAAACCTAAACAAGATCCTACAATTGAACCACAGAAAATAGCTAATTCACCAACATCTGGAATATATTGTATTTGTAAATACTCTGAAAAGATTGTGTTGCCAACGACATAAGAAATGAGAGTAAAAGAAAGTGCAACTAAAATGACTGGTACGGTAGCTAATCCGTCAAGTCCATCGGTTAAATTAACTGCATTGGATGATCCGATGATAACAAACAAACTAAAAGGAATAAAAAAAATTCCCATTTGCCAAATCAAATTTTTAAAAAATGGAAAATACAAATTATATAAAAATTCATGATTTGAATATTTTATTAATATAATTAAAGTTATAGTACCTATTATAATTTGCCCAAAAAATTTGTAACTTGATTTCAACCCCCTGGAATTTTTGAATTTAATTTTTAGTATGTCATCTAATAATCCTAAACCACCTAAAGACAGCGAAACAAATATCAAAATCCAAATGTAAATATTTTTCAAATCGGCCCATAAAAACGTACCAAAAATAATTCCAATAATAATTATTACCCCACCCATTGTTGGTGTACCCGTTTTTTTAATAATATGATCAATTGGACCATCTTGTCTGATAGGTCCTGTAATCATTTTTTCAGAGAATAATTTTATTAATGGTCCTCCGATAATAAAAACTACTACCAAAGAAGTTACAACCGAAAGTCCTGTTCTAAAAGTAAGATATCGAAAAACATTTAAAAATGAGTATTGATCTATTAAAGATGTTAATAGGTTAAACAGCATTTAATTTCCTCTTATTATACTTTTGCTAAAATCATTCAAACCAGTAGCATTAGACCCTTTAATCATTAAATAATCGTTATTAGATATCCATTGGCTTAAGTTAGCATCTATATCTTCAATATTTTGCAAAATGTTACCTCGTTTGTTTTTATTCAAATGTTTATATGTGAAAATAGTTTTTTTTCCTTTAACGAATACCTTGTCTATATCGGAATTGTTAATAACTCTTGAAATTTCCTCGTGATATTTTTTCGATTTTGAACCTAATTCAAGCATATCGCCTAAAACTAGATATTTTTTGCATTTTTCCTTATTAATCAAATTTAGCCTATTTATTGCATTTTTTACCGATAGAGGGTTAGCATTATAACTTTCGTCAATAAATCTAAATTTTTTTTTATATCTTTTTATAAAATATTTTTTTCCTCTACCTTCAGAAGGTTCAAATTTTTCAAGATTTAATCTTATTTTTTTAAAATCAATTTTTAATAAATATAAAAGTGCTAAACTCGCAAGAACGTTATAGACATTTATTTCTTTTATATTAAAATTTAATATTTGATCTCTAATTTGAACAGAAATTTTTGAAAAATCTTTTTTCTTAATTACTTTTTTTAGCCTTACATCTGATTTTATGTGCTTTCCAAATGAAATAGTTTTAAGTTTATACGATTTTGCTTTTTTAAAAAGAAAGTTAAAAAATTTATCATCTCTATTTAAAATAATTGTTCCATCCTTTTTTATATTCTCTATAATCTCAGATTTAGCTTTGGCTATCCCTTCTATATTTTTGAAATTTTCTAAGTGGGCCTCGCCAATATTTGTAATTATTCCTATATGTGGTTTAACTATTTTTGTTAATTTTTTTATTTCTCCAAATTTACTCATGCCAACTTCAAAAACACCATATTTATCATCAAAACTCAAATTAGATAGGCTAATTGGAACGCCTAATTGATTATTAAAAGATTTTGGTGAGTAATAAGTTTTGTCAAACTTTTGCAGTAGCTGACCTAATAGATTCTTCAAAGATGTTTTTCCTGCGCTGCCAGTTATAGCAATTATATTTGCATTAGAATTTTTTCTTTTTAACTTTGCAAAAGAATTTAAAAATGAAATTGAATTATCTACTTTAAATATTTTTTTACCTAATTTCTTTTTAGAGTCAGATACAACGCATGCTGCGCCCTTTTTATATGCATCTTTAATAAAATAATTTCCATTAACTTTTTTTCCATTAATTGCCAGAAATAAATTATCTTTTTTTATTGATCTAGTATCAATTGATAATCCGTTAAATTTTATAAATCTTTTTTTTTTAAAAATTTTCTTAAAAATAATATAATTTTCAAAATAATTAATTTCTTTTGTGGTTAAAGTTTTTGACTTGAATTTTATTGACTGAATAATCTTTTTATCTGAAATATTATAAACTTTATTTTTATAAATTTGGTTTTCCTCGTGACCCTTACCTGCAACTAATATAATTTCATTAGGGGCTGCATTTTGAATAGATTTTTTGATAGCCAAAGATCTTTCAGCTATATCAAAAGTTTTAGACGGTAATATATTTTTTAACAATTCTTTTCTTATTTTTTTAGGATTTTCATTTCTCGGATTATCATCAGTAATGTAAATTTTATTACAGTATTTATTTGCAATACTAGCCATGATTGGCCTTTTTTTTTTATCTCTTTCTCCGCCACACCCAAACACTATTGAGATATTTTTTCCATGTTGTTTTTTTATAGATATTAAAGTTTTTGTGAGAGCATCTGGTGTATGAGCGTAATCTACAAAAACTTTTATATTATTTGGAAATTTTCTTACCATTTCTTGTCTTCCTCTCACATCTTTTAATCTATTGATAACACGGTAAATTAAATTTTCTTTTAAACCACATATCTTGGCTGCAAGGACAGCCATGGCTAAATTTTTAATTCTAAAATCGCTTATTAATGGTAAATATTTCTCTATTTTACGAATTTCACTACCTATATCTAAAATCTTTAGAAGCTTTTTTTTGGAAATTTTTTTTAATAAATTAAACGGTTGAATTTCTCTATCCGTAATTATAACAGATTTTTTTTTTAAAATTTTTTTAAATAATATTAGTTTAGCATCTAAATATACTTTCATCGTCTTATGATAATCTAAATGATCTTGACTAAAATTAGTAAAAATAGCTGACTTAAAATTTATATGATTAAGTCTGTTTTGATGAAGTCCATGGCTGGATGTTTCAATAATGACATTGTCAATTTTTTTCTTTTTAAGATAATTTAAATTTTTATGGAGTGCAATTGTATCTGGAGTGGTAAGATTTGTTTTAATTACTTTATTCTTATATTTTATCCCTAAAGTTCCTATAGTGGCCGCAGGTATATTATTTAATCTAAATAATTGATAAAAAATGTCTGCAACAGATGTTTTTCCATTAGTTCCGGTAACTGCAATGATATTTTTTGGTTTTGATTTGTAAAAATTTGAAGCGATAACGCTTAAAAAATTTCTTACATTTTTTTTTTTTATTACAAGTATTTTGTTATTTTTAAATTTACATTTATTTGAGCAAACAATAGTTGATGCACCTTTTCTAATAGCTTCTTTTATAAATTTCTCACCATTCGTTTTTTCTCCTCTAATTGCAAAAAAAACATAATTTCTTTTTATTTGTTTGCTATTAGATGAAATTCCGGAAACTATAATTTTTTTTTTACTTTCAGGGATATTCTTAATTAAATTTTTCAACAACATATTTATTTGAAAACTCTTCAGAATTTATGGCTAAAATTGGTCCAATTCTTTCTATTATTTTGCCTGCAACATAAACAGAATTCCAACCAGAAGTATTATAAGGTGCTTTTGTTTTTACACCTCTATAGTTATAAATTAGATTATTGTTAATTTTCGGATTTTCTATCATTACAAGTAAGGAGTATTTTGGTTTTTTTGATGGAAAAATTGAGATAAAAGAATTTATTCTATGTTTACTAGCTCCATAACTTTCTGCTGTTCCTGTTTTTCCTCCTACATAATATCCATCTTTATCAGCTAAACTTGCTGTTCCATCTTTGCTAGTAACTACCTTTCTCAAAATATTTCTTAATTCTTCACTTGTCTCATTTGATATTATTTTTTTATTTTTAAAAATCTCTTTTTTTTTTATTAAACTCGGAGTAATTAGATTTCCACCATTAGTCATGCTCCCATAAAGTGCCGCAGCCTGAAGTGGGGTGGTTGTAATTCCATGGCCAAAAGAAATTGTCTCAATTTTACATTTATTCCAGCTTAGTTTGTGAGGTATGCCAACTTCTTCGAGTTCTATATCGGGACTTTTTGTTAAATTCGTATCTTTTATAAACTTTTTAAAGATATCTTCACCTATTTTTTGTGCCAAAATAACTGATCCAACATTCGAGGATCTTACAAGGATTTCCTCTACCGAAAGATTTTTTGGATGTTCTTTCATATCTGTAATTTCATGAATAGAGCATTTAATTTTTGTTGGAATATTTTTAATAACTGTATCAGTATTAACAATATTATTTTCAAGCGCTAAAGCTACTGTGAAAGTCTTAAATATTGAACCTAATTCATATACTCCTTTTGTAATCTTATTAATGTATTTTTTATCTTTAATGGTTTCTCGTTTATTAATATTGAAATTAGGCAATGATACTAAAGAGATCACTTCACCATTATTCACATCCATTAAAACAGCTGCGGCACCAGTGGCACTAAAAGTTTTTATAGCATTATTTAATTCTTTATTTATGATGTATTGAATATTGCTATCGAGACTTAATTCTAAAGGTTTATTTCTTAATTTATTATCTTTTAATTCTCTATCAAAATATTTTTCTACTCCTGATATCCCAAAATTATCATAATCAACTTGACCAACGATATGACTAAATAAATTTCCGTGTGTATACATTCTTGCTTGGAACGGCTCAAATTTTAACCCTTTTTCTCCTAACGCCCAGAGTTTTTGCTTTTCAATATGACTAACTCTAGTCTTGATACGAAAATACTTCTCTCCATTAAGTTTTTGTTTTATTTCTTTTACTGGAAGATCCGGAAAAATTAATCTTAATTTTATTAAAAGATTTTTTTTGTCTTTGACAAGTTTTGGATTTATAGCAGCATGGTAAGTATTTATATTTCTTGAAATTATCACTCCATTTCTATCAACAATATCTCTTCTAAGTAAATTAAATTTAGAATTTTGAATATTGTAAATTGAAACTTCTTTTTTATTTAGTGATACATTAATTATTTTTAATGAAAAAATTAGAACAATTGAAAAAAAGAAAAAAAATAAAAGATAAATTCTATCATGAAAATTATTATATTTTTTCGATATTTTTGATTTTTTGTTAGTTTCTAAATAATCTTCAAAATAGAAACTTCTTTGATTTATTTGTTTATTTTTTTTGAGTTTTTTTTTCATTTATGTTATTTAGATTTGATAATTTTTTTTCAATGTTTAAAAAATCGTTTAAACCATAAAAAATTTTTGAGTGATCAATGGGCTTTAGTTCATTTAATTTATCAACAATTAATTTTTTTTCTAACTCTGAAGGTGAAGTTAAATAGTAAAATTCAAGCTGAGTCTCGCTCAAGTTTTTTTCTTTAGAATTTACTTTAGATTTTAAATTGAATAATTGCTTTTCTAATATTCTCGATTGATTTTTAATGATTGAGGTAATTATTAATAAGCTAGTAAATACTAGAATCGAAATTATAAATTTAAACTTAAACATTGATTGACTCCAAATCTAAAAATTTTTTAAATTTAACTATTAGTTCTTTTGGATAATAAAATGTATTTGAGCTTCTTATAGCGAACCTAAGTTTAGCAGATCGAGATCTTTTATTTTGATCTATCTCATATTTTGATGGTTTGAATATTTTATTTTTATAAGTCTCAAATAATGCCATTTCTTCAATATTGTTTTCTGGAAAATATCTCGAAGGTTTGGATCTATTTTTAGAAAAATTGTTAAAAAAATATTTTATTATTCTGTCTTCGATTGAATGAAAGCTAACGATTAAGATTTTTCCACCTGGCTTTAATTTTTTTGTTGCATTAATTATGCCAAAAATTAATTCTGTTATTTCTTTATTAACGAAAATTCTTATTGCTTGAAAAGTTTTAGTACAAGGATTAATTTTTTTTGAGTAATCTACTCTTTTGCTTTTTTCAATTATTTTTACCAAATCTGTAGTATTAGTAATTTTTTTATTATTTCTGTGCTTAACTATATTTTTAGCTATTTTTGATGCCTCTTGCTCTTCACCTAAATATTTTATTATTGATTTTAAATTTGCTTCACTCAAATTATTTATCACTTCTAAAGCGGAAACTGAATTTAGTCCCATGGTCATATCCAGCTTTTTATTTGATTTAAAAGAAAAACCTCTTTCAAGATTATTTAATTGTATTGACGATAATCCTAGATCAAAAATAATACCATCTACATTATCATTGATTATAGTGTTGAGTTGGCTAAATTTTATTTGATAAAATTTAAATCTTTGAGGAAATTTTTTTTCAAGTTCTTTTGCAATGAATGTAATTTTTTTGTCTCTGTCGATAGCTTTTACTTTTGTTTTTGGAATTTTAAGAATTTCTCTAGAGTAACTACCTCCACCAAATGTACAATCTATGTATTCACCTCCACTGATAGGTGAGGTTATTTTTAAAATCTCGTCCAACATCACTGGAAAATGAGAGGATTCCAGTGATGGTGTATGATTGTTCATTAACAAATAATTTTTTCATTAAAACTTTTGTTTTCTTAAAAAAGCAGGAATCTCAAAATCATCTTCTTCATTTATATCCTGATCAAATAGTTGATCTGACTCATGATTTTCCCCATCTCTCATTTCTTTATTAGTTTCATCTGAGTCATCACTTGCTTCTTCAGAAAATAACTGTGGTGTATATTCTTCTTCAAAATTCTCAGGAAATTCTGAAGCTATTTCATTTTCATTTTCTAATAAATTGTTTTTCTCAAAGTAAGAAGCATTTTCGATAGAGACCCCCGAAACAACATCATTCAATTTACTATCTAAATTTATATTTTTTCTCAAATTTTCATTAACTAAATTACTATTCACTTCACTTATAGCATTATATTCAGACTCATCTTTTATTTCTAAACTCTCATCGAGTTTTAAAGCAGTTGCTCCATCAATAGAATTTAACGTATTATTGTCTATTCTTGGATTGTGAGAAAATAAGTTTTCTGAATATCCAGTATTTCTATTTTGAATTCTAGAAACCATATTAAGTACTGTTTTATTATCTGTTTTGTGGCCATCTAAAGAAGTAGCAACAATTGACACTCTTATTTTTCCTGTCATGTTCTCGTCTTTAATTGCGCCAAAAATTAATTCAGCCTCAGGATCAACTTCCGCCCTAATCTTATTAACTGTTTGATCAACCTCAAATAAAGTCAGATCATTTCCTCCAGTGATATTGATCAACAATCCTTTTGCACCTTGGAGAGAGTATTCATCAATAAGTGGATTATTTAATGCCATATCAGTAGCAGCCATTGCTCTATTTTCACCCTCTGCTTCACCAGTCCCCATCATTGCTTTGCCCATAGAACTCATGACGGTTTCAACATCAGCAAAATCTAAATTTATCATACCTGGTCTTACCATTAAATCAGTTACACTCTGAACACCATGTTTTAGTACATTGTTTGATAAATTAAATGACTCTTCAAAAGTTGTTGACTCACTGGCAATCTTGAATAGATTTTGATTTGGAACAACAATTACAGTATCTAAATGCTTTTTAAATTCTTCTAGTCCTTGTTCTGCTCTTCTCATTCTCTTAGGACCTTCATAAGAAAAGGGAAGTGTAGTCACTCCAACTGTTAAAATATTTAATTCTCTTGCTGCTTTAGCTATCACATGAGAAGCTCCAGTTCCTGTACCACCTCCCATTCCAGATGTTATAAATACCATATTGGCTCCCTGTAGGTAACTTGTAATTTCATTTAAGGACTCATCGGCAGCAGCTTGACCAATATCATGTTTAGCTCCAGCTCCTAAACCTTTTGTTAAATTCATTCCAATTTGAATTTTTGCGTGAGCTTTACTCATTTTAAGATCTTGAGCATCAGTGTTAACAGCAACAAATTCAACTCCTTGCATTCCAGCATCAATCATAGCATTAATTGCATTTCCTCCAGCACCACCTACGCCTAATACTAAAATTCTTGGTTTTAATTCTCTTAATTCTCCGCCACCGATATTTATACTCATTTCAGCTCCCCCTTCTGTTTTGTTTCCCATTTTAAATTAGATCTATTTTGATAAGCTTTTTTCCTAGCAATATTTTTAAATTTTTCAAAACTTTTAGGCTCCCAAATTTGAAATGTTTGGCCTAGACCAACAAATAAAATATTACTTTTTATTTTAGCGTGATTAAGCAATTTTTCTGTTAAAGAAATTCTGCCTTCAGTATCAAATTGTAAATTTTCACATTCTGATAATATTGAGGTAGCAAAAAAATCTCTTTTTTCCTCAAACGGATTTAATGAATCTATAGTATTAGATAGTTTTTCAATTCTATCTTGAGCGCACGCCTCTAGTGCTGGATGATTAAAAGAAGGATAACTAACAAAGCCATTATAACCCATTGAACCTAAATGTGATCTAAATGTTGCTGGCACTGACACACGTCCCTTCTTGTCTATTTTGTTTTCGAAACTTGATAAAAACATTTTTGTTTAAAAACCTATTTTTTTTAATAATTTTCAACATGCCCTCCAAATTGGGATTATTTGGGATAGTATGGGTTTTTAGGAATTAGTCAATAATTATATATTTCCCCAAAAGTACAAAAATAGAACAAAATTATAGGTAATTTTGCCAGATAATCTATAAGCCGGGTTCTGTCATTGAAGATGTCATTT
>CEQL01044807.1_pt1 | contig 10163 bp, 10 predicted proteins | sample 356281 | NCBI WGS metagenome assembly CEQL01 (sample SAMEA2621203, study PRJEB7988) | marine metagenome | biome: marine biome (ENVO:00000447); feature: surface water layer (ENVO:00002042); material: "saline water (ENVO:00002010), including plankton (ENVO:xxxxxxxx)" | depth 5 m
TCAAGGGAGCGGTCGTGTTGTCCTTACTAAAAAAAATTGAGAATTACTTTCACTTAATATTTCATGGCTTGAAGTAAGCCTGTCAATAAATTGTTCATAGTCCGAAATAGTGAGATCCTTATCTTTTAAACTTAAGAAATCATAATACAGTTGTAAATACAAATTTAAACTAAGATAAAAATCACTAAAATATGCATGTATAATTCTACTTAATATAGAATCTTTTAGAACCGTGAAATGCTCTAGAACATCTTATTTTACCTGTATAAGTTCTTTTTTTTCTGGAATTTCTACATGAGCAATTAGATGATTTTTTATTTGTTCATTAAAAGACTGCTCAATTTTCTTTGATAACTCTACAAATAACTTATCTGTCTCGCTTCTATGTAACGGGCGTAATGAATCCCTACTATTTATTTTTACTGCGTTTGGTAATGAATTTGGTAATGAATTTAGCTGGGGTGCTCCATGTTTGCTTTTTAAATTTTCTGTTTGTAAATACATATATATTATTGTAATAATTAAATTTCTAAATAAAAAGTTTATTAAAAGTAGAAAGATAATATATACCTTGTAAAAGACAATCTGCTAAATCATCTTTTTTATTATTTTTATTAAAATATTCTAAATGATTTATCATATTTTTTTTTAAAAGTAATTCTTGTGTATATTGAATTCCTAATTTTTTTCTTTCAGAATAAGTAGTTTTTTTATTATTATTAAAAAGTTTTAGTTTATTAGCTGCAGACATAAATTCAATATTATAATTATTACAATCAATAAAATATTGAGCTATCATTCCTTGTATTGTTTTCATTCTATTTGCTATTGGACTAATTTGATTTTCTAAAATTATAATATCTATATTATGTAAATCAATATTTGTAAATAATTCATTAAATTTTTTTTTTAAATTAATACCTAAATCAATTAAATTTATATCATTAGCATTTAATATTTCTATAACATTTAAACAAGTATTGTTGATATGGTGTTCAATTAATTTTATTAATTCATCTTTGGATATTGTTTTTTCAAATTCTATATTATTTTGATTTGCTAAAGATATAATATTTTTTAAATTTTGTTTTGGTAAATTTTTAGTATTAATTGTTGGAATTTTAAATTCAGTATTCTTACTATGTTTAGTGCAAAAAAAATTAGAATCTTTATAAAATTTGGCTGGTTTATGACAATTAGAACAACTAGGTATTTTATTACAAAGATTGATTACATCCCATTTTTCTATATTAAATGATTCTTTATTAGTATCGTGTTGAAGAATACTATAAGCCAAATTTTTTATTCCAATATCAATACTAAGAACTTTCATTAATATTAATAAATAATTTTATTTATTTATTAATATTGAAATAATATATAAATGGCTGAAGTAAAAGAAAAAATTAAAACTAATGAAATTATTAAATTTTTATTTGCTATATTTTCATTAATTATAATAACTATTGTAAGTATAATAATTAATAAAAATCAAAAACACGTATTAAACTTTATTACTAATAAATATTTTCTTATTTCATTTATTGTAATAATAATTTTTAGTTATTATGTTATGTTTGTACTATATGTAAATGATGAAGAAGGTGATGAAAAAGATTTAAAAAAGAAAAGAGTAAAAATAGCCACTAAACATGCTTTAATTGCATATGTAATTGCTATTTTTACTCATATAGATTCAATTATATTAGCTCCATTTTTATTAATATGGCTTATGTCTTATTTTCTAGATATTGAATAATTTACAAAGTTTTGATGCAAATAGAGTAAACAATTCTGTATAAATAATACATGAAGAACATTGTTAATGAATTAAGAATTAGAAATAAACCAGTTGTTCTTGATTTTTTATCTAAAAGTTGATAAACACCATTTAGAACTGCTAAGACTGCAAAAAATAATGTTAAAAGTCCAAGAACATAGTATACAGTGCAATGTTCTTTACCTAAAGGCGCCATTAAACTGTCTAGAAAAGCCATCGGCATAGTTTTATAATATAGTCATAGATTTTTTCTTTTTAATTACAAAAATTAATTAAAAAGAAATTTTTATTTTTCTTTATTTGGAATTCTAAATCTAGGAGCATGCATTTGAGCTTCTAAAACTTGTTTTGACAAATATATATTTTTTAAATCACTTGTTTCATAACCAAATGGCTGATCATCTGAAATTATAGAATCAAAAATATATGGTTTTGTGGTTGGTAAATTTTGATTAGTAATAGAATAATATGGACAGGTATTACATTCATCACAAGCACTTAATTGATTATTTTTTATAATTAAATCTGCATTATTTTGTAAATATTTTCTGTAATCACTATTAGTTTTTATATTCGCTTCTTTTTTTAATTTATTATCTAAACTAGCACCAGCTTCATAATTTGAATAATTTCTTCCATCATCCATTAAAGGAGGAAAATTAAAATGAATATTATTTGAACCTTTGTAGCAAGTACCCCAACTCATTTAATATATAATTTTATAATATATTTTTTATTATTAATTTATTGTAATAATTTAATTAAATCTTTTTTTTGCATTTTATGTGCTTCTTCTGTACTTGTTAAATCTTTAGTTACTACTAAAGTTTTCAATTCATCTACCTTCATTCTGCTATAATTTTTTTTTTCATTTACTTTTTCAGTAGATTCTACTTCCGTTTCTGGTGTTTCTAATTTAATAATTTTTGAATCTAAATTTAATTCATTTAAATCAATTGGTAAATTTGTTAAAAATACATCTTCAGGATTTTCTTCATTTTTTAGGCTCAAACTATCATTTTTTATTACTAAATCTTCTTCTTCACCTTCTTCACCTTCTTCACCTTCTTCATCACTTTCTTCATGACTTTCTTCATCACTTTCTTCATCTAAATTTTCATCACTCTCTTCATCACCATTATCATGTTCCTCCTCATCATCATCTTCATCATCTGAAACACTAATTCTATTTTGATTTTGTAAATTTGTAGTTGATTCAGATTCTAAACCTCCTAGTTGATTTTGTTGAGTAGCTAAAAATTGGTTATTATAATTTACAATAAAATTTTGTAGAATTTTACCATGTTCTATTAAACTGTTTTCTAAAATATTTAAACGTCTATAACAATATAACATAACTGCTCCTGAAACTAATAGTAATAATCCTAAAGTAATTATAAATCCTGTATCAATAAAATTTAATAAAGAAATCATTAAATTTTATTTTTATTTTTTTTAACAATGTTTAACGAATATATTTAAAATATTCAAATATATATAATGAAATTTATAGTATTAGCTGGTTTCAGTGCTTTATTTTTTGTAATATTAGAATTATTATATAAATTTTCTAATTGTGCTTCTATTAATCCTGACCTATTTGTAAGTGTCTGGTTTATTATTAGTGGATTTCTAAGTATTCCTTACTTTTTATATAGAAATTATCATACAGAACATATACCTAATCAAATAATATTTATTATTGTAATTATGTCATTATTATCATTTGTTGGGAATTTAATTTATTGGAATGCATGTAAAAGTATGAAAAATCCTGGAATTACAAGAGCAGTATTTTCCGGAGTTCTTATTATGTTATTAGCAATTTTAACTGCTATAACATTTAAAAAATATTTATCATATATTCAATCTTTCTCAATTATATTAATTATTATTGGTATTTCATTATTATTAATGTCAAGTGATGATTAATTTTTTGATAATTTATCAATAATAGTTTCTGGATATTCTAAATCTCTCAATACTTTTAATCCACCTTTAATTTTACTTATTCCTTTTTTAATTTTATAAGTAAATTTAAAATCATCATTGTTTTTATTTTTTTTAATTTCCATATGATAATTTTTTGAAATATTTTTATCCAATTTATTACATAATTTGTAATAATGTGTAGTTAATATATAATTTACATTTTCTTTTTTATTTATGTGATTTAATAATGCACATGCACTTGTAATTGCTTCTTCTGGATTAGTTCCACTATATAATTCATCAAAAACACAAAAATGATTTTTATCATTATTTTCTTCTATTACATTTAATATTTCTTTACATCTTCTTGCTTCTGCTTGAAATAAACTATCTCTCCCTGATGTATCAGGTATATTTATATAGCAATGTATAAAATCATAAATTTTTGATTCTCCTTTATCAAAAAATCCACAACCTATTTGTTGAGAAAGTAAAATATTAAATAATGTTGATTTTAATATTGTAGTTTTTCCTGCTGCATTTGGACCAGTTAATATTAAATTATTATCTAATTTATAACTATTTTTTACTATATTATTACTACTATCTCTCAAAAGCTCACTATAATATGAATTAGTAAAATTTGTTTTTTTATCATTATTTACAAAATTTGTAAAATTTATTTTATTGTTTTTTAAATGTTTTTGAATAGAAACTAAATTTTGTATATAACTATTACAACCAAATGAAAAATAGAGAGATTTTATAATATTTTTATCATTATGCAGCTTATAAAAACATTTCATTAAATGTCCTAACTGAAATAATTTACTTAAACTTAAATTGTATTCTTTTATTCTATTCAAATTTGATAAGTAATTATTTAAAATATTTATATTTTCATTTAAATATTTATTAAAATTTTCGTAGGTTGAGAGAGATTCTGTATATTTCAATAGATTTTTGAATTTATTTATAGAATTTGTTATATAATCTCTCAGTTCAAATAATTTATTATGAATATACCTTATATTTTTGTAAAATTTTCCACAACTAAATACATTTTGATATATTTGAAACATATAAAAAACTATACTTATTAATAAATAAATCTTAGTTGATAATGGTGCATCATAAAAATCATTAAAAAATTGACCAATAATATGATTACTAAAAACATCTTTTAAATGAACTAAATATGAGTCTAATGTTACCTCATGTCCTTGAAGTTTTATAATAAAAAATGGTAATAATACTAATAATATTGGTGCTAATAAAGTTAATACTGGATTAGCCAAATTAAATATTGATAACATTTGCATACACAATTCATCATTATTATATTTATTAAAATATGGTAAATCTATAAATTGATATTTTTCTTTAAATCCATTATCTTTTATTATTTCTTCTGAATCAGTAAAAATATTTTCATGTTTACTTCCTTCATCTTCAAAATTTACATTATTTTTGAAATTTTTTAATAAATTTTGAGTTTCAGTTAAATAATTTTTATCATTACTATAATATTTTCCCCATTTTAAAGCTATTGATTGTTCTAAAGTATTTTTTGGTTCTAAAAGTACATAATACAAGTTTTCTTTATATAAATTATTTGAACTATCTAGTTCATCTTTAAATTCTATTAATTCCAAATCATTTTCAATATTTTTATTTATTTCTATCTTATTTTCAGTCATTTCAATAGGTAATTGGAAATAATTATTAATTTTTATATTTTCTAACTCATCCAGATTTTTATCTTGCTCAATTAATAAATCTAATATTAAATCCATTATTAATAAATAATATATTATTTTTGTAGTGCTAACGAAATATATATAAATATAATTTAAAACTTCATTATAGTTATATATATATGCCTGCTTATGACATAAATTTTATAAATGAATTATCAAAAACTATGACTTCTCATAAATTAAATTCTGATGTAGAAAATTATTTAAATAATATACTGCTTGATATCAAAAAACCAGTATATAATATTGTTCCCAATTTTGCTTCTAATTCTTTCAATAAAAATCAAAAAAATAAAAATATGCGAAATTATAAAAATTCTAGAAGAAGCTTTCATAAAGATGAACTTGATAAAGATTTTAGTGAAAAAATAAGACTTGATAAAGAAGCAATTAATAATTATAAAATTAATAGAATTAAGGATATTAATAATAAATCTGAACATGATATGGTTGTTACAAATATTAGAAAAATTTTAAATAAAATAACTGATCAAAATTATGCTAAATTAAAAAATGAATTTTTATGTTATTATAAATCTATATTTGATGATAAAAAAAATTTAGATAAAATAGATATTAATAAAATTAATATATATATTTTTGATTCTTTAGTTTATAATAATATTATTTTCAATAATCTTTATTCCGACTTATTATACAACTTAATAAATATTAATTCTGATTTTTCTGATATATTAAATAATTATTTAGAGATTTTTTATAATATTTATAAATTTATTAAAATCCCAAAATCTAGTTATAGTTATGATGAAATAACTGAAATTAATAAACATAACGACAAATACAAATGTTTATGTAGATTTTATATTTATTGTATTAAAGTTAATTTAATACCATCAGAAATTATTAATGATGGTACTTCTAATTTACAACAAGAATTATTAGTCAATATTAAATTAGAAGAAAAGAAAGAATATAATGAATTATTAACTCAATTTTTATTTTTAATTACTTCTAATTTTAAATTCACAGATGAAAAATTAATTGAAAATTTTAAATACATAAGTAATTTAAAAAATAATTCATATCCAAGCATTAGTAATAAAATTATTTTTAAACACAAAGATATAGTTGAAAAAAATTTGTAAAATTAAAATGACTAATCTATTATACGATCATTTTTATTTAATGTAAAAATTTTAAATGCTTGTCTTTGTAATTTTTTTCTTTATATTTTAATTTTATTGGTCTTTCTACTAAATAATATTTTTCATAATTTGATTTAAATTTTTCACTATATTCTAATAGTTCTTCTAATATATCTTATGTTCTTACTATCCATAATATATCATCATTTATCAATTTATATAGTAAATAATATAATGGTATCATTATACTATTTATTGAAATAAATTTTAAATAAATATTTATTAATTTAAAGTATAAAATTTTCTTATTTTTATAACTTATATATGGTTCTATCAAAAATAGATCAAAACATTAATTATTTAGAATCTAACAATCTTGATAAAAATGATGAAGGTGAAAGTTATGCTTATAGAGCAAAAATATTTGGAAAAAAAGTTAAATTTGTACTTGGAAAACCTAATTTTCAATTTATTGATAATAATATAGTTTATTTTAATATATATTTAGTTAAGAATACTGAATTAGTTTCTAAAATTGGTATCTTTGAAACTAAAAATACCTCTTATAGAGATTTGTTAGATGTTGATGGAAATGTTATTATAGAAAAACTTGATTACCCACTTTTTTTTTCATACGCAAAATCATACATTTTATCTAAATATAATTTTGAAGAAGATGACATTGATTTTGATGAAGATGCTGAAAGTGAAGATGAAGATGAAGATGAAAGTGAAAGCGAAGAAGCTACTAGTGAAGATTCAGAAATTACAAGTGATGATGATCAAGAAAATCTTAAAGAATTTGAAGATAAACCTATTATTTTAAAAGAACAAACAAAAGAAGAAAGTGATTTTGAAATTCAAAATTTTACACCTAATGACTCTGATAAATGGATTAATAAATTCTTAAAAAGTCATAAATATTCTATTGTTGATAATGAAGGAGGTGGAGATTGTTTTTATGCTGTTTTAAGAGATGGATTAAAAACCTTAAATTCAGAAAAATACGCTAATATAAGCGTTAAAAATATAAGGAAAAAATTAGCTGATGACCTTGATGAAGTCCAATATAATACCTATAAAGAATTTTATGATTTTTATAAAGGTGGAATAAAAAAAACTCAAGAAAAAATGACTGAATTAAAAAAAATGCATAAACGTCTTAAAGTTATGATTGGAGGTACCAGTAATACAAGTGAAAAATTTAAAATGTTAGAAGAAGCAAAATCTAATTTACAAAAAGTAGTTGATTCAAATGAAGAAAGCAAAGAATATCAAGAACTTACAGAAGAATTAGAATTTATGAAAGATGTTAAAACAATTGATGATTTAAGAAATGTTATTAAAACTAAAGAATTTTGGGCTGATGTTTGGGCTGTATCTGCATTAGAAAGATTATATAATGTTAAATTTATTATTTTAGCTGAAGAAAATTTTGATGAAACTCAACAAGTTAATCCTGAAGTTTTACAATGCGCAGAAACTGATAAACAATTGCAAAAAAAAGAAATATTTGAACCTGATTATTACATAATTTGTAATTATCAAATTGGGAGTCATTACAAATTAATTACTTATGATAAAAATATAGGAAAAGGAGCATTTAAATTTTCAGAATTACCATACAAAGTAAAAGAAGAAATTGTTGATATATGTATGAAAGCTGAATCATCTTTATTTTTCAAAATACCTGATTTTAGAGATTTTGCAACTAAACAAAATGTTAAAATTCAAAAGACTATTGAACCTAAATTTGATTCTCTTGTTGATAAACCTAAATCTCAATTATATGATGATACTATGGTGATTCAAATTTATTCAAAATCAGTACATAAAAAACTTGGTGAAGGTAGTGGTGAAACTATAACAAAAGAACAAAAAACTTTACCAAGTGTATTAAAGTTATTTAAAATTAAAGACTGGAGAAGAAAATTAGATAATAGTTATTTACTCAATCAAGATAATGAAAAATTAGAAATTAAAGGTAATTTATGGCCCAGTGTCCATCATTATTTATATGCTGTCAGATTCTCTGATTTACCAGATATTTATAATAAATTTACATTATCAAATGAAGAAACTTCTTCATCTGAATTAGCCAAAGCTTTTTATGATAAAATGATTACTACACATAAATCTAAAATTATCTCTGATGCAGATTATAAAAAAGATTATTCTAAATTTTTAACAGAATCACTAAATGCTAAGTTCAATTTGAAAAAAGATGGGTCCAAAATATTTAACCAACAACTTAATGATATTTTATTATTAACTGGAAATTCTAAAATTAACATTTATAAACCAGGAAGAGGTGGAGGTGTTTATGAAGCAACAGAACTTATGAAAATTAGAGAAGTTTTAGCAAAATAAATAATTTAATATTTTTATTATTATGTAAAATATTAAATTAAAATCTATAATTTAATTATAATTACTTATATATAAATGGTATATACTAAAAGAAAATTATTTAAAAAAAATAATACTACTAGAAAAATGAAAGGAGGTACTGGGTTGCACCATATGGCTGATATCTATACAACAACATTTTCAACAGCTTCACTTTCTAAAGATGATTTGGCTGCTATTTTGCCTTTCAATTTTTCTTCTGCTACTGCTACTGCTGCTGCTGCTCCAGTTACTGAACCAATTGCTGCTGTTGTAGGTGCTACATTATATAATATATTTAATGGGTATAGTAACCTTAACCTTGAGCTCGACACCACTAGCATAAAAATTGTTACAAAGCGTGTAAACCATTTTGTGAAAGAACAATTGTTACATATTTTAAATAAAATCGGTAAACCATCTCGAGAAAATACTTTAGATGAAACTGAATATCGTAAATTAAAATATTTTGAAGACTTTAAATCAAATGTTAAACAATTTTTTATTGACTATCTAATTATTGATCAACTAAGTGAGATACTTATGTTTAAAAATAATATTTTTAATATGCTTGATATTTATCCATTAGAAAAACTTATGTTGCCTATTATTTTTCAAACTAAAGATTCATTGAAGAATATAAATATGGGTACAAATTTTAACTGTTTTTATGATTATTTATCTACATATAATTATTCTTATTTATATTTTCATTGTCAGGAATTAAATGATGGAAATGAAAGACACTTTGTAAGAATTAAATCAGATTCTTATTTAATGACTAAATCTCCTGAACAAATTTGTGAATATTTTAAGAATAAATCACAATCGAACTACCACTACCTGGATTCTATTACAAATTATCATAGAAATGATATAGTAACATTAGTTAGAATAGGTAATAATAATATTAAAGATGCTTCAACACAATATAATAGTAATGACGAACGTAACCCTATGATACGTAATTTAATACAGTTTGCTAAAGATGTTGTGTTTTTAATGCAAGAGGAAGTATTTGTTAAAGTTGTTAGTAAACAAATTAAAAAGTTTATAGAATCTTATTTACCAGATTTAAAAAAAGCTCATGGTGATGATGCTCGGCAGCAGCCGCGAGTGAGGGACAGGTTGGACAAGAAAAGGGTGGCGGCGGTGGTGAGGGCGGCGGAGGAGACGAGGGTGGCGGAGGAGGCG
>CEQL01148883.1_pt1 | contig 10159 bp, 9 predicted proteins | sample 356281 | NCBI WGS metagenome assembly CEQL01 (sample SAMEA2621203, study PRJEB7988) | marine metagenome | biome: marine biome (ENVO:00000447); feature: surface water layer (ENVO:00002042); material: "saline water (ENVO:00002010), including plankton (ENVO:xxxxxxxx)" | depth 5 m
CCCAACATCTACACCAACTGAAAGCCCAACAATAATTACAACAGTAAAAAATTACATATCTAAATCTTCAGATGATTCTTCTGATGATATAAATGTAGGATTAGTAATTGGATTATGTTTAATAGGATTTTTAATTATTGTTTCATTTATAGTGTTATACAAAAAAAGAAATACTTTATCTATAAATTTGGCAAATGAAAATAATAATACTAATTTAAGAGATACTAGTGCAATGGGTTTTTCAAATCCACTATATGATAGTAATATTAATACTAATAAATCTTATAACGAAAATAATAAAAAATCCAATAATATTATAAACAATAATTTCATAAATAATAATGAAAATGATAATAATGATGATATTATATATGAAGATGATGAAACATATAAAAATTATGATGATGTTTCTATAGATGGTGATAATAGTGGAACTTTTGAAGATATTTATGATGATCCATCATATATGATTGATAAAAATATATCAAAAAATGAAAAAACTGAAAGTATTCAAGATGATAATTATGATGATGAATACCAACTTAAAGATGATAAATTTAGTAATAAAACTAATTCAAACTATTCCACAGTTAAAAAAAGGAAAGTAGTATGGAGTGATGAAAATGATATAAAAGAATTTAGTACTAATAAATATGATAATGAAGATATTTATTTAAATGAAGATTCACCTAATAAAAGATAAAATATAAAAGATAAAAGATAAAAATAAAAAATTAAGATTAAATATTTTAAAATAATTAATTCATTTAAATAAAATTAATCTCTAAAAAATATCATTTATATAATTTATTATCTATTGATTTTTTGCCTAAATATTTTGGATTTTTTATGTCAAATGTATAAACATTATTATTTGAGTCAATTAAAATTTTATTACCATTCCAAATTTCTGGCCACATTGTAATAAAATTTTTATCATTAAATTTAGGATTTAATTCAACTTTTCTTTTTCTACCTCTTTTTTTCTTTACACAATCTGTATTATTTTTGATTATTTTATTATCATTTTTTACTATGTTATTAGTTAATTTATTAGTTAATTTATTATTTAATTTATTAGTTAATTTATTATTTTTTGATTCACATTTATCAACTAATATAGTATTATTAATATTTTGTTGACTAAAATACTCTATTATATTCTTTTTAACTATTTTTTGTTTATTATCACATATATTATTATTACATATATTATTATTACATATATTATTATTTATTGTATTATTGTTACTATTTGAATTACTATCCATATTAATTTCATTACGACAATTATTTAAATTATTCACTAACTTTTCTGATTTATTTTTTTTTAATAGGTTTAAATTATCATTCTTGATATCTTCATTTTTATCTTTTTTTATATATTTATTTATATCTTCTTTATTTATATTCAAATTATTATTTAAATTTGTTATTATATTTTCACTTGTATTTTCACTTGTATTTTCACTTGTATTTTCACTTGTATTTTCACTTATATCTTTATTAACACTTTTATTTATATCTTTATTAACACTTTTATTTATATCTTTATTAACACTTTTATTTATATTTTTATTTAAAATTAGTTTACTTTGATTTTTAGTTGAATATACTAATTTAATATTATTTTTTTTATTTTTTTTTTTGCTGGAATTCAATAAATTATTTTCCCCATACATTTGTGGTAATTTTTTAATTAAAAAATTTCTAATATTATCAGATAAATTTAAATAATAATCATTTGGACACACATCTATTTTGTTGTTTTTTTTACTTAAATATAATAAAATTATTTTATTAAAATATAAAACAAATAATTTATTTAAAACATTAATTATATTTCTTTTTGAATAATTTATTTTTTTTTTTGAAAATAATATTTCTAAAAAATCATTTCTAAATTCATTTAATAAAATTACAATATCTTTAAAATTATTTTTTTTCTTATTATGTAAAATATTTTCATTGAAATTATTATTTCCACTATTATTTATAAGTATTTCAAATAAATTAAAATCAAAAATTTTTTCTTTAGATAAATTAAATTTTTTATGTAAACATATATGTATTTTATTATTTTCTTCCATAATGAAATATTTTTGTTTTTGTAATATTATTTATGATTAATTAAATTTATAATTAAATAAATAATTTAATATATTTGTGATTAATAAAGTATTTATTTATTAATTAAACTAATAATAAATCAATTTTAATTTTTAAATTTAAAAAAAATTGAATTCTATTTTTCTTAAATTAATTAATAATAAAAAATTTAAAATATTTAAGTAAAATTATAATTTAAAAAATAATTTACAATATTAAATATAAAGTAATTATTTAAAAATAAAGTAATTATTTAAAAATAAAGTAATTAATATTAAAAATATAAAAGATATTATAAATATTAAAAATGATTATTCCTGTAAGGTGTTATACTTGTGGAAAAGTTATTGGTAATAAATATTATTATTATTTAGAACAAGTAGCTGAACAAAAAAGAAAACAAAATAATAATGATGAAAGTAACATAATTAATATTAATGTAGATAATATTGAAAAAACTATAGAAGGTAAAATTCTTGATAATCTTGGTTGTACTAGATTATGTTGTCGAAAAATTATGTTAAGTCATATTGAATTAATTGATGATTTATAAAAAAAAATATAAAAATTTATAAAAATTTATTTAAATATTTTTTTTTATGGCGTTTGTTATTTTTAATAATTATTTTTATGAATTTATTTTATTTGTTTCTTTCTAATACGCATGATTCATTAAATGGAATTATATGCGTCTTTTCATATTTTGCAAATATTTCTTCCTCTGAATTACCAGTAATCATTATACGTTCACCATCTGGTATATTATTTAAATCTGGATAATTAACCATAATACAAGACTTACCTTTCTTAGACCAATCATCATATTTATTTATAAAAACCCAACTATCATTAAAATTATTAAGATTTCTAAAATGAGACATAATAACTATAAATTTTTTGTATTTTAATTTTTTTATTATTATTTTTAAATTAATTTAACTACACTCAGAAAAAAAAAAGATAATTTAAAAACATTTTTTTTTTTAATATTTAAAAATTAACTAAAAATAGTACCAGCCATACCATTCTTAATTTTTAGAAAATTAAAATTGAGAGCATAAACAACAATTTCACCTGCAGTAATATTTGAGTTGTATTCAAAATGCAAGATAACATCGTCAAGTTTACTAAAATTACAAGTTCCTGATGGTTGGTAATCATAAGTATTTTTAGCAAAAGAATAATAAAATATATTATCACCACTAGATGAAGGGTGGTGACTAATAGGTTGATAATATTCAAAATATTTACTTAGTCTAGGTTCAAATCTATCTAATCCATTGAATTTTAATCCTATTTTTTTAATAGGACGTGTATTAGTATTATTACTATACACATTCCATCGATTTATTTCTTTATTTGAATCACTTATATAAAACATAATTAATTCTTTTACAGGATGATTAAATATTAGTTCATAATTACCTAATGTTTGACCTGCTGATACACTAAATCTATTTTCTTGAGTTTGTTCAATTAAATATGTTAATTGTGGTTGTTTCAAAAATAATCCTCTCTCGGGTGTATCTAAATAAATATAATCACAAAATAAATTACACTCAGTAAATGTTATATCTGTTGTAGGTGGTGTAGGTGTAATAAAACTATTAGTTCCGTCATCAAATGTACAATAACATTGATTTGGTTTTTTAAATGTTACTTCTACTGTTATTTCTGTATATTGTAAACATAATAAAGGTAATGCTTGACTAACGTGTTTTGTAAACCAAAAGGGAAGTGGGACAATTAATTCTATATTAGATATATTACTTGTTTTTGTAAATGCAGATGGACTTTTAGCAATTAATTTATTGTAACTGGACAATTTAGAAAAATGATAATAATTATTATAAAAAATATTTATATAATCTGATGTTAATTTATCTATAGTAACACCTCCCATTTTAAACGATATTTCTTCAATCATAAAATTACCTATAGCATCAACATATGTAGTATTTTCAGTAGGCGCTTGATTGGGAATATCTGGTAAAATAATTTGTAGCATCATATTTGATAATAAATCACCCTTTTTATCTATTTTACATACTATTTTTTCTCCAAATTTTAATTTACCATTAAAATGATGGGATACTTCAAATTTACTATAATTAGTATATTTTTTATGAACCTTTTTAAAAAATGATATTTGTGGATTACCTATTAAATTTGCATCTTCAGAACCCCTAGCTGTTAATTCTAATAATGCTCCTTTCATTTTATGTTATTTTTTAATTAATGTTTAAATATTATTATATATATTTTTATATATTTATTAGGTAATTTATTTTTTGAATTCTATATTTATTTAAAGTATTTATTTTTTTAAATCAAAATAATTTGTTAAATCAAAATAATTTGTTAAATTATGTCTTTTTATTTAAAAGGTAAATAATTATTAAAATTATTATTATAATTATATAAAATGCAAGAAAATAATAATGATTTATGGGTAGAAAAATACAGACCTAAAAATATAAATGATTATTTAAATATATGTAAATATAAACAATCAATTGAATCTTGGATACAACCAATAATCAATGAAGAAAAAGTAAATAAACCATTTTTAATATTATATGGTAAACCAGGTACTGGTAAAACTACATTAGCACATTGTATACTTAATCATTATAATTTTGAAATTTTAGAATGTAATGCTAGTATTGCTAGGAACAAAAAAGATTTATCTAAAATTATATCAACAGGTAAAAGAAGTGTATTGTTTGATAAAAATGATAAAAATAGAAAAATTGGTATAATTATGGATGAGTTAGATGGCTTAGTTTATGGTGAAAATACTGGAATCAAAACACTACTAGAGTTTACATTTATACTGGATAATAAATCTAAAAATATTTCTGTTAATAAATTTTATAATATTAGATACCCGGTTATATGTACTAGTAATTCAATTAAGGAAAGAAAATTAAAACCAATCATTGATTTTGGATATTTAATTGTTATAACACCCCCTACAATTAATAATTTAACGAACAAATGTAAAGAAATATTTAAAAATGAGAAATTTAATATTTCAAATAAAAATTTAAATTTATTAATAAAACATTGTAAACAAGATTATAGAGCAATAATTAATTTACTATATAAAATATTAATTTCTATTAAAACTTTACAAAATAATAAATTAGATACTGGTAAACTAATTCAACCAAATAAAAAAAATAACAAAAATAATAAACAAAATAACAAACAAAATAATAAAAAAAATATTAAAAAAAATAATAAACAAAATGATAAAAAAAATATTAAACAAAATATTAAACAAAATAATAAAACAAATACAAATAATATAATAGATAAATTTAAAATTAACAGTAAAGAAGAAAATAATATTATAAATAATGTTATTTGTAATATAGATTATGATAACAATCTCTCTAACATTGTAAATTTACCAATTTATATAATTATTGCTAATATTGTTTTAAATGAACCTAAGTATTTGGAATTCTGCAAAACTAACAATATAAATATTAAATTGTATAATAAATTTAGAAATCATTATATCAATCAAATAAACAATTTAATAAATGTTGATAATTATTTATTTTATCATAATTTTTATGAAAATATACCTAATATATTATTTCCATTATTAGATAATATCAATAAAAAAAAAAATAAACTAGATGAAAATATAAAAATTAAAAAGAAAAATAAAAATTATAATAAGAAAGATAACCAGAAAGATACACAAAAATGTAACCAAAAAGATTATAGTAATAATACATTATATAAAGATACATTTATGAAAAAAAGTTTAGAAATTACTAAATCAATATACCATAATTTTTTACAAAGTGATATTCTATACAATAAAATTAAAAGTAATAGATTATGGGATATGAATGAATATATTAACTATATAGGTATTATATATAATATATTTTTACTAAATAATCTAAATATTAAAAATAAAAAAATAATAAAAAATTTTAATACTAAATATCATGTTAAATACAATACTATGAAACAAGACTTAGGTTTTATAAATAATCATTTACTATTTAGTGTTGAAAAAAATAATTATTTAGAAATTATTAACTCTGATAATAAAAAAGATAACAAACATGAAAAATCTAAAATTAAAATAATTAAAAATACTAATATTGAAAATACTAATAATACAAAAAATACTAAAAATAATAAAAATTATAAAAATAAAAATACTGAAAATAATGAAATAACTAAAAACAAAAATAAAGAAAATACACTAATTGAATCTATATTAAAGATTGATAATAAATATGATACAAACTATATTATAAAAAATAAATTTAATGTAACACAAAATATTATCAGTCAAGATTGTGAAAATTATATATTATTAAAAGAATTAGCTACTTATAATCAAAATTATGAAATTATAAAAAATAATAATTTTAATAATTTAATAAATGGTAAAAAATATATTTCATTAGAAAAAAAAATAAATAAAATAAATGAATATATTAATAATATATATAAAAAATGAAATCAAAATCAAGTTCAAGTTCTAAATCAAGTTCTCGTTCAAGTTCCAAATCAGGTTCTCGTTCAAGTTCTAAATCAACAACTAAACATAAAAAAATGAATAAAAAAGTTATTCATAATATTAAAATTGGTAAATTAAATCATAATTTTAAAAGATTATTTATAAAATACTCAATATTATCATCTGTTATTACATATGTTGTCGCCATAGTATATTTAAATTACGTAAAGGATATAATTTCATGTATACTAGATCCATTCTTATCTTTAGATCTAAATGATGATGGTAAACCCGATTTAAAACAATTAAAAGATTATAAAATAACTATTAATAAATATAAAATACCTATTGGATTATTAATATATAGTACAATTGTATTTATACTAAACTTAATTGTTCTATATTATTTAATTTTATTTATTATGACATATATAATTCCATAATAATCGTATAATATTAATAGTATAATATTAATTATTAAGTAATAAATTATTAGATTCTTCTGATTTTTGTTTTATTTGTCTACTACTTTTATTTTTACTTGATTTAATTTTTTTAATTTTAACTGTTTCTACAGATACTGTTGTTTTCATACCTTCTAATTCATTTTTAATAGCATCATAAAGGTTTGGATTTTCTTTTAAATTTTCTTCTAAAACTTTTAAAATCTCTGTCTTATTAGGTCCTTTAACTCGATTACTTACTTGAGGTGCTAATTGTTGGCCTTTATAATTACCTTCTAATTGAACTTCATTAATACTATTTGTATTTAAAAATGTTAATAAACATTGATTTAATGATTCTTGTTTATTTTTACGTTGTTTTAATGCCTTTTGTAAAGTTAATATCTCTTCATCTAATTTCAAATATTCTTTTAATATTTGTTTAAAATAATTTATATCAATATTATTTGTATTTCTTTTTTGTTGTTGATTATTTTCTTGATTATTATTCAATTGATTATTATTTAATTGATTATTATTCAATTGATTATTATTTAATTGATTATTATTTAATTGATTATTATTTGTATCCGTATTATTTAAACTATTATTATTTTTTATATTATCATTAGAATTATCATTTGAATTATCATTTAAATTATCATTTGAACTATTATTTAAATCTATGTTATTATTGTCATTATTGTCATTAGTATCCATTTTATGTTTTATATATAATTAAAAAAAAATTTTTAAATTTAAAATATTATTAAATAAATAATTTAAATTAAAAAATTGATTTTATTTTTTAAAATAATTTTTTAAAAAAAAATAAATAATAATTTAATATGTTTAAAAGGTATGAAAGTATAAAATATAATAATATAGAAGAAAAAATTAAACATTTATTTATTGAAGATTATTGCCAAAAGTTATTAGAAGAAATAGAAAAAAATAAAGTGCTAGAGACAGATGAACTTTTAATAAAATTTAAAAAAAAAATTAAAATTTTAAAGGATAATTTTTTAAATAATAATTTATTATAATAATTAATAATGATTAATCATAATATATAATTATTTTATATTTTTTTATTTATTTAAATACATATTTTTACTAACACTCAATAGTAACATTATTTAAAAATAAAGATTCAAAATATTTAATTATTATATTTAATTTATATATAAAATAATATAATTAATAATTATAATAATATATTGAAATAAATAGATAAATACATAGAAAGTAATATTAAATATATAATGGACATAAATAATAAATTAGAAAAGTTAAAAAAATTACAACTTTTGAATGCAAAGTTAAAAAGTAATATATTTGAATTAGAACAAAATAATAAAAATAATATTGGAAATAATTCTAATACAAATAATTACAATAATTATTTAAATAATAATAACCAAAACAAAAATAAACAAAATAATAATAACCAAAATAATATAGAAAATAATACTATTAATGAAAATATTAAACAAAAAATTTTGAAAGTATCAAATTTTGAAAATAAAATTTTAGATGAATTAAAAGATATTAATTTAGATAGAATTAAAGAAATACAAAAAGATAAAGAAGATAATTCTTTCCTAGACGATACTTTATATATGTGTAATAATCAAATCAAATTATTGAATAATGAAGAAAATCTTGATAACCAAATTCTTAATTCAAATAATAATAAAATTAAAAATTACTTAAAATTATCACAAAATTTAGAAAATTTAAAATTATATTCACAAAATAATAATACTGAAAGTAACCAAAATTCCAATAATAACAATAATAATATAAATTATTTTTCAAACGAAAAAAATAATTCTTCAAACGAAAGAAATAATTCTTCAAACGAAAGAAATAAAAATAAAGCAGATAGAAAATATAATAAATACGATGATGTTACTATAAATAATTTAAAATTAATAAATAAAAGTTTACATGATTTAGATAATAACCAATTGTTTATAGATAACAACAATAATTCTAAAAAACTTAATATGAATTATCAATCTAATAATTTTAAAGAAAGTAATGATGAAGAAGTAGAAATTAATGAAAAAATGGAAGAAATAATTGAGAATTTTATAGAAGATTGTTATCAAAAAAATTGCCAAATTGTTGATATTTATATGCAATTGGCTGAAGAAAATAATATTGATATTCCAGATGAAGATAAAATAGATAAAATTAAAGAAAAATTAGATGGGTATATATTTATACCTTCAAATGAGGTAAATAATTTATCAATTTATAATTATATTAAATATTTTCATGTAAAAGATAATGTTATAAGTGTTAAACGTGGTACTATCGCAAAAAATGAAAAAAATATAATTTGTACAGTTAATTTTAATTTTTATTGGAGTGTTAATAAAAAAACACCAATATTTAAAAAAATATCATCTAATGATATAAAACAAATTGTTAAAAGTTATCAAAAATAAATAAAATATATTTCTAGATATTGTTTTTAGATATTGTTTCTAGATAATGTTTCTAGATATTATTCTTAAAATTATTTTTCCTTTTTACAACAAGATAATAATGGTTTTAATTTCATTAGTATAGTCATTGCCATCATTTGTGTTGCTGGATCACGAAAATCAAGTTTAATATCTTTACCGTGAACAACATTATTTAATGTTTCAATAGTATTAGGAATAGAATCAATTATGAAATTCACTGACTCACTTTGTTCGCCGGTCATTTTAATTAATTTAGGTAGTTCTTGTCTCAAGAATTGAGTTAATGTTTGTATTAAAAGATTTTTCTTTTCAATATTAGTTAAATGTTTGTATTTTTTAAATGTATTAATACACATAATAACAATTTCAGGTACATTTTTTTGTAAATCTGCAAATGACATATTTTTAGATTTCACAAGATTTTTAATTTTACTAATTAATTGATTTGTAATTTGTAAAGGAGAAGCAACAACATCTTCATCTACTTTGTCTAATTTAACTTTTTCTTTTTTAACTTTCTTTTTAGTCTTATTATTATTAACCATAGATTCGCACATATTACGAACATTTACTCTAATAAATGCAAGAACTTTATCTTCTAATTCAGTATTATCATCCAGATATTTTAT
>CEQL01019329.1_pt1 | contig 10149 bp, 11 predicted proteins | sample 356281 | NCBI WGS metagenome assembly CEQL01 (sample SAMEA2621203, study PRJEB7988) | marine metagenome | biome: marine biome (ENVO:00000447); feature: surface water layer (ENVO:00002042); material: "saline water (ENVO:00002010), including plankton (ENVO:xxxxxxxx)" | depth 5 m
ACGGTTTTGATCGATAATTTGAGACAACGATTCATAAGTAAAAATCTATCTATAAATTTTACCTAGATAATTTTCTAAAAAAATATTTTTGTTTAGCAAATACTTTAATGAAAGATTTCTTGCAAAAGTAATCATAGGATTTGATGCATGGAATGCAAAATGATTGAGTGTTGATCTTGAATTTACTTGCCTGATTTTTATCTTTCTAGAGTGAAAATAGTTTTCTCTCTTCCCTTCTATATTTTTATATACTTCGTAAGCTGATTCAATTGATTGGGACGCGCCTTGTGCAAAAGATGGTGGAAATGCAAATAGTGCATCACCAGCTAAATATACGTTTTTATTTTCAGGTATTCTTAGCCTATTGCTTACAAAAATAGGATAAATGGATTTATTTTCGAGATTGTCATTTAAATTATAGCTTGAATGATGCTGAATTTTATCTATGAAATATTGTATTAATTTTTCTTGATTTGATGTTTGAATTTCTTTTAAATTTTTTTCCTTTATTACAGATATAAAATTATATTCTCTTTTTTGGTTAATTGGATATGTTACGAAATGAAAATTAGGTCCTAAATATAAAGAAATATCCTTATCATCTGTATTTAATAGATTTCCTCTAAGAGCCACTGAATTATAAAATTTTATTTCTTCTTTTTCGCCAATAACCATATTTTTTGTTTTAGAAAAAACTCCATCACAGATTATAAGAAAATCTCCCTCCTCTGAAAAGTTATCATCAAAATTAATTTTAACTTTATCTTTTTCATCTATACTTACAATTTTTGAATTAAAACGTATTTTTTCCTTAGGTATATTGCATAATAGAAATTTTTGCAGAACAGATCTTTTCATAGTTGAATAGTAGTTTTCGTCTTGATTGAATCTAGAAATTTCAATATTGGATATTAATTCAAGATTTTTCGCATCAAAAAAATTTATTTTTCTAGGATAAAAAATATCTTGAACTGGTATTTTTTTAAAACCTACTTGATTTAATAACCTAATACCATTTACTGATAATTGTATTCCATAACCTTCTGAAAAATCAATTTCAGGTTTTTTTTCGTAGATTTTGTAATTATACCTACCATCCTTCTCTAATAAACTAGCAAGATAAAGTCCTGAAATTCCTGCTCCAACAATTAATATTTTTTTCATTATTAGCTTAAAGCTACTCTAAATATTTTTTTTGTGAAAGATGGAATTATTTCACTGCTAATTTTTTTTGAGTTAATTAAAGTTCCATTTTTATTCGGTATTTTAACATTTTTATTAATTATTATTTTCATATCCATATTGGACAATTTAATCTGAGTTTTCTTTTCAAAAGAGGAATTATACTCTTTTTTATCTATTTCGTTCATTGGAAAAATTAACAAATTTTTTAAAAAATTAAACTTTTCATTTTTAATAAGAAACATTTTATTTTTATAAATATAGATATTTGCTTTAAAATATTTTGTTTTTTTTAATTTAATTTTTTTTGTAATTTCAAAATTTTTTAACTTATAAGATTTACAAGTCTTTGTTAAGGGACAAATCCCGCAACTGGGTTCTAATGGTTTGCAAATTAAAGAACCTAATTCCATTAGAGCTTGCACGTAATCTCTTTGTCTATAAGAATTTCCAAAAAAAGAAGATTTTTCAATCAGACTATCTTTTGTTACCTCGTTCTCTTTTTTTAAAAATAATAATCTTTTTAATAATCTTTCAATATTTCCATCTATTGGGATAACTTTTTTATTAAACTCTAAAGCTAATATTGCTTTTGATGTATAATCCCCTATTCCTGGAAGTTGTATCAATTCATCAATTGATTCTGGTAAATAATGGTTATAACGTCTAACAATCAACTTAGCTGTTTTTTTTAAATTTTTTGCACGGGAGTAATATCCAAGACCTTCCCATAATTTTAAAAGTTTTTTTTCACTTATCAATGATAATTTTTTTATGTCAGGTATCTCTTTTATAAATCTTAAAAAATAGGGTATTACCGCTTTGACTTGCGTTTGTTGAAGCATAATCTCGCTAACTAAAGTAAAATATTGCGATTGTTTTTTAGTTTTCGGTTTTCTCCATGGTAAGTCTCTTTTATTATTATCGTACCAATACAAAATTTTTTTTGATATATTTTTCATATTCTATGAGAACCAAACACAATATTAAGCAGAGATATAAAACTGTTCAAGGGCTAAGATCTTTTAAAGATACTTTACCCACAATGATTAAAAAAATATTAACAAAAAAAGGAGAAATATATTCGAAAACTTTAGATAATTGGAAATACCTAGTTGGGCATGAGCTATTTAAAATATGTTATCCAAAGTCATTCAGGAAATCTAATGTGAAGGGCAAAACTTTAACAATAATGGTAAAACACGGATATGAAGTTGATGTTGAATATTCAAAACAATTAATTATAGATAAAATAAACTTTTTTTTTGGTAATAAAATAGTGCAGAGGATAGTGATTAAAACTTTTGATGCAACAAATGATGAGAAAGAGGTTAAAAAAGAAAATGTGACAAAAAATAGATTTAACAAAAAAATATATAACATTAAGAATAAATCTATTAAAAAATCTTTAATTGAATTAAATAATGTGTATAAAAAATAAATTAATGAAAAATTTACTAAGTTTAATTTTTATAGTATTTGTATTTTCAGAAACTAAAGCAGAAAATATTATTCCTATAATTGAAGGTGACAGAAATGCAGTTATAAAAATTAAAATTTATGAGTCTATGACATGCAGACACTGTGCAGATTTCCATACCAAAGTATATCCAAACTTAAAAAAAGAATTCATAGATGAGGGTATAGTTAGTATTGAATTCAAAAATTTTCCTCTAGATTTAGCGGCTTTAAATGCATCTAAATTAGTTTACTGTAAAAATAATGGTAAATCTGAAATCATGCATTTTTTATATAAGAAGCAATCAGAGTGGGTAAAAGGTAACAATATTATGGATATAAATAATAATCTTAAAAATATAATTGAGAGCAAATTTAATTTAAATTTTGAAAAGTGCTTGAATAATAAAATTATTGAAAATTATATATTGGAGGATCGAATCAGTGGATCAAAAAAGTATGAGATTCAATCAACCCCTACTTTAATAATTAATGATAAAAAGTTTAATAAATCTCTTAACTTTAAAAATTTGAAAAAAACCATAAAAAAAATGCTATAATAAATTTAATGGAATTTAAAAAAATTCAATTAAATGGTTTTAAATCATTTGCAGAAAAGACAAATTTTTTAATTGAAAATGGTTTAACTGGCATAGTTGGACCTAACGGCTGTGGTAAATCAAACATAGTTGAATCTTTAAGATGGTGTATGGGGGAAACTTCAGCAAAGAGTATGAGGGGTTCAGGAATGGAAGATGTAATATTTTCTGGAACATCTAATAAGCCATCAAAAAATATTGCAGAAGTATCTATTAATTTATCAAATTTTAATAAAGATGGCCCTCATCAATTTAAAGATTTAGATGAAATTGAAATAAGGAGAAAAATTGAAAAAGACAAAGGTTCAAAATTTTATATAAATGATAAAGAAGTAAGAGCCAAAGATGCTCAAATGTTTTTTGCAGATCTGTCTACAGGCGCTCATTCACCATCTTTGATAAGTCAGGGCAGAATTGGTGCTTTAGTAACCGCAAAACCAGCAGATAGAAGAGCTATATTAGAAGAGGCTGCAGGAATATCTGGATTACATGTAAGAAGACACGAAGCAGAATTAAGATTAAACGGAGCCGAAAATAATCTAAAAAGAGCAGATGAACTTAGAAGACAACAAGAAAAACAACTCTTTAATCTTCAAAAACAAGCTGAGGAAGCACAAAAATATAAATTAATTTCAGATGAGATTAAAAAAGTTGAGGCAGGACTTTATTTTTTAAGACTGAGAGAAATTGATAACGAAATAAAGTTAGAAAATGAAATCAATTCTGAAGCTGAAAAAAAAGTTGAAATATTTAACGACCAATTAAAGGAGATTCAAGATCAAATTGACATAGACACAGAAAAACTCAGTCCTGTTCGTGAAAAAAATATTGAAATTTTATCTAAGATACAAAGATTAAATTTGGAACTTAAAAGTATAGATGAAGAAAGTAACAGGATATCAGATGAAATAATAAATATTAAACACTCACTAAACACAATAAATGAAGATAAAGATAGAGAAAAAAGTGTTGTTATTGATGCTAACTCAAATTTAAAAAGATTAAAAGAAGAGAAAAGTGAATTAATAGAAGTAGACTCAAAATATTATGAGACTGAAAAGAGATCAAATGAGGATTTAACTATAATAAAAAATAAACTTCAGACTGAAATAGACAATGTAAAAAATTTCATTACAGAAGGCAGAAATAATGATGCAATTACAATGCTAGATAACTGTAAATTGTATATAGAGGATTATGCCAATAGTTATAGTAAAAACCAAAATATAAAAAAAGAGTCTGTAAAAAGAAATGAGAGAATAAAAACTATAGAGAAAGAGGTTGAAAGTTGGCAAAAATTATTATTGAAGTCGGAGGACTTGTTGAATGAGTTGGATGGTAGAAAAAATAAGTTAAATACTAAATTAGATGAGCTGGGTAATCAACCTCAGTCACAGGCTGAAAAAAAAGGAAAATTGTCGGAAAATCTGAGAATTTCAGAGCAAGAAAAGAAAGATAATGAAATTATAGTTGATGAATTAGATAATAAAATAAATAATTTAAGAGATAAATTAAATTTTACAAAAGAAAATTCGATTGAGATTAGAGAGAGAAAAGCAAGTTCAGGAGCTACTATTGATGGACTGAACAAAAGAAGACAGGATCTGCTAGACAGAGTTGGGGATGAACTAAGTTTAAACGAAGACAATCTTCTGGAGTTTTCTAATTTGGAAAAAGAGGAGGAGTTCCCAGACTCTTTAACACAAGAGGAAACTTTAGACGCAAAGAAAAGAGAGAGAGATAAATTAGGCTCAGTTAATTTAAGAGCTGATGAAGAAACAAGCAAATATGAGAATGAAATAAAAAAAATGGAAACGGATAGACAAGATCTTGTAACAGCAATAATTAAACTTAAAGAGAGTATTTCAGAATTAAATCAAAAAGGTAGAGAAAGACTTTTAGAGGCATTTGAAAAAGTCAATAGAAAATTTAACGATGTTTATACAAAACTTTTTAATGGAGGAAGTGCAAAACTTGAGCTTGTAGATTCTGATGACCCTTTAGATGCAGGATTAGAAATGCTAGTAAGTCCTCCAGGAAAAAGATTGCAATCAATTACACTATTGTCAGGAGGAGAACAGGCATTAACGGCACTTTCACTTATATTTGCAGTATTTTTAACAAATCCGTCACCTATATGCGTTTTGGATGAAGTAGATGCACCACTAGATGATGCGAACGTGACACGTTTTTGTAGTTTGCTTGAGGAACTTACAAAAATCACTACTACAAAATTTATAATCGTTACACATCATGCATTGACTATGTCAAAAATGGATAGACTTTATGGAGTTACAATGCCAGAAAAAGGCATAAGCCAATTAGTAGCTGTTGACTTACAAAAGGCGGAAAGTATGGTCGCATGAAATGCCAGATGAAAACTTCAAAACTCGCTTAAAAATTGCAAAAGATAAATTAGAGCGTAATAAAGCAAAAAAAACAGATGATAAACAATCAAATTTTGGCCAAGCCTTTAAAATGAGCACAGAATTAGTATCTGCAGTAGCTGTTGGGACAATTATTGGGTTTATTTTAGATAAATGGTTTGGTACTAAACCATGGTTAATTTTAATATTTTTTTTTGTAGGAGTAATAGCAGGCATTATGAATGTTGTTAGAACCGCGAAAAAAATACAAAAATAAGTAAAATATTATGGCAGCAAATCCAATGTACCAATTTAATGTTTATAGAATTGGTCCTGAAATTAAAATTGGAGAAATAGATTTATCATTTACGAACGCAAGTTTGTTTATGGTTATAAGCACATTAACAATACTAATAATTTTTAACTTGGGAACAAAAAAGAATACTCTTATACCAAATAAGATGCAGCTATTATCTGAATTAAGTTATTCTTTTATAGCAAAAATGATTAGCGATACGGCAGGAACTAAGGCAAAGCCTTACTTCTCTTTTATATTCTCATTATTTATGTTTGTTTTGTTTTGCAATATGCTGGGAATGATACCTTATTCTTTTACAGTAACGAGTCATATTATAGTAACGTTTGTATTAGCATCATTTATATTCATAGGAGTTACAATTATTGGATTTATAAAGCATGGACTTGGATATCTTAAATTATTTGTTCCAAGCGGTGTTCCAATAGTTTTATTACCGTTAATTGTAGTCATTGAAATAATATCTTACCTTAGTAGACCTGTAAGCTTGTCTGTTAGATTATTTGCAAATATGATGGCTGGTCATACTATGATGAAGGTTTTTGGAGGATTTGTTGTTAGTTTAGGGATAGTCGGCGGCTGGCTGCCATTAGGCTTTTCTGTAGCACTAACTGGTCTAGAAATTCTTGTAGCATTTCTACAAGCTTATGTCTTTGCAATATTAACATGTATTTATTTAAACGATGCATTAAATTTACACCATTAAAACAAAGGAGGATATGATGGAATTAGAAGCAGCGAAAATGATAGGAGCAGGACTTGCAGCAATTGCACTTGCTGGAGCAGGAGTTGGAATAGGTATTATTTTTGGAAATTACCTTTCTGGAGCGATGAGAAATCCATCTGCAGCGCAAAAACAATTTCCTAATTTACTTTTAGGATTTGCATTAGCCGAAGCCACGGGTTTATTCGGATTAGTAGTTGCATTGATTATTTTATTTGCATTTTAGTTGATGCTAAGAAAAATAATTTTTTTTATTGTCATAAGTATTGCAGCAATACCACCAGTTTGGAGTGCTGAAAGCGGTGGTATGCCTCAATTAGACCCCGAATTTTGGGTGTCTCAGATTTTTTGGTTATTAATAACATTTAGTATTTTATTTATAGTATTATCAAAATTTATTTTACCTAAAATAAGTAGCAACTTAGAATCAAGAAAGAGTCAAATTTTAGAAAACATTGAAATTGCTGATAAGCAGAAATCAGAAAGTCAAAAAAAATTGGAGGAATTTGACAATTTGATTTTAGAAACAAAAGTTAAAGCTAAAAACATAGTTATTGAAGCCAAAACTAAAATAACTGAAGATATTAAAAAAAAAAGGGATGCTTTTGAAAAAGAGATAAACTCAGAAATAAAAATTGCTGAGGATGAAATTAAAGATTTGATGAGTAACTCTCCTAAAAAAATTAATCAAATAGCGGTTGATACCGCTTCAGATTTAATTAAAGAATTAATTGGGACTGAAGTAAATAAAAGTAGTATTTCTGCAATAGTTGATGATCTATCAAAAAAGGATAAGGACAAATATTATGGCGTTTGATGCAACATTCTGGGTAGCAGTATCTTTTCTGATATTTTTTGGTGTGTTAATATATTTCAAAATACCACAAAAAGTTAATCAACTGCTCTCTGATATGATATTGGGTATTAAGAAAGAAATTGAAGAGAGTGAGAAACTTAGAATAGAGTCAAAAGAATTGTTAGAAAACGCTCAAAAAAAACTTGATAGTGCAACTGATGAAGCTAAGAAAATTTTAGATACAGCAGAAAAAGATGCAGAAAATTTAATTATTCAAATGAATGATAAATTTCATAAATCTTCAGAAATTAAGAAAAATTTAGCTAAAACTAAGATAATACAGATGAAAGAAAACGCTATTAAAGAAGTAAAAAATACTTCTATTAGAATAGCAATAGACTCGGTTAAAAAAGCGATTTCTACCTCAGTAGATAAATCAAAATTGGATATACTTTTCGAAAAAAACTTAAAAGATACTAAATCTGAATTTAAAAAAATAAATTCATAAAAACTATTTCGTTACATATTTTTAAAAACAATATAAATTAGATATATGAAAACCATAGTCATTGGATCAGGATTTGGGGGCATTGCAGCAGCTATTCGTCTAAAATCTAAAGGACATCAAGTTACCTTAATCGAAAAAAATAACGATTTAGGTGGAAGAGCTAGAGTATTTGAGAGAAATGGGTTTAAATTTGATGGAGGTCCAACTGTAATTACTGCTCCACATCTTATTTATGAGTTATTTGAATTATTTAATAAAAAATACAGTGATTATATTAAAATTCAACCGTTAGATACATGGTATAGATTTTTGTTTGAGGATGGCTATCAGTTTGATTATTCAGGAAATGAAAAATCTATGATTAATCAAATTGAAAAAATTAATAAAAAAGACGTTGAGGGGTATAAAAAGTTAGTTGAATTTACTGGTAGGATTTTTGACAAGGGCTTTACTGAATTATCAGACATACCTTTTAACAAACCTTCTTTTATGATCAAACAAATACCTGCACTACTCGGATTAAAAAGTTATAAATCAGTTTATTCACTTGTGTCATCGTATATTAAAAGTGAAAAATTAAGGAGAATGTTAAGTATGCATCCATTATTGGTGGGTGGAAATCCTTTTACAACAACTTCCATATATGGGCTAATTTTATACTTAGAAAAAAAATGGGGTATTCATTATTCAATGGGTGGAACAGGTCAAATTATTAAAGGATTAGAAAGGTTAATGACCGAAGAAGGTATTAAGATAATTAAAAATTCAGAAGTCACAAAATTAATTACTAAGAATAATAAAATTATGAGTGTAGAAACTAACAGTGGAGATAATATTGATGCAGACAATGTTGTCTGTAATGCAGATCCTCCTGGAGTATATGAAAATTTAATTAATGTAAAACATAATTTAATGTTTAAATGGAAGAAAAGTAGAATGGATTATTCTATGGGTCTGTTCGTCTATTATTTTGGTACAAAAAAAGTCTATGATGATGTAGCACATCATACAATTAAATTTGGTGAAAAATATAAAGAACATCTTGATGATATTTTTGAAAGAAAAAAATTAAACGACGACATAAGTTATTATTTACATAGACCCTCAGCTACAGATAAAACAATGGCTCCGGTTGGACACGATTGTTTTTATGTATTAGTTCCAGTGCCTAATAATTCTTCCAAAATAAATTGGTCTAAAGAGGGGGAAAAAATGAAAAACCTTGTAATTGACAAGATGGAGGACCATTTACTCCCTGATTTAAGAAAAAATATTGTAGAAGATTTTTTTGTAACACCTGACTATTTTGAAAAAGAATTAAATACAAAATTTGGATCAGGATTTTCTATACAACCGAAATTTAGTCAATCAGCGTATTTCAGATTTCATAATAAATCTGAAATTTGTGAGGGATTGTATTTTGTTGGGGCTGGCACGCATCCTGGAGCAGGTGTTCCAGGTGTACTCTCTTCTGCAAAAGTATTAGATAAAATTATTTAATGCCAGAAAGTTATCTTTCAATTTATGCAAAATCTTTTAATTGGGCCGGTTTTTTCTTACCAAGAAAAACTTATAAAAAATGCTCAGATTTATATGATTTTTGCAGGGTAATAGACAATATCGCTGATGATGAAGGAGAGCTTGAAATTAAAAAGTTAAAATTTTTAGAATTTAAAAAAAGTTTTTTTAATAAAGATCTAAGCTCTGAAAAAATTAAAAATATGTGGGAATTAGTAAACGAATTCTCTATATCAGTCAAAATTATTGAAGATCTATTCGATGGAGTTGAGGGAGATTTAAAATATAAGGTACAATTTAATAACAAAAAAGAACTGTTAATTTATTCTTATAAAGTGGCTGGCACTGTAGGACTAATGATGGCAAAAATTTTAAAAGTAAATTCAAAAGATGCGTTATTGGCAGCAATAGAGCTAGGTGTAGCAATGCAATTGACCAATATAGCAAGAGACGTTGTTGAAGATAGAAATAAAAATAGAAAATATATAGAACATGATTTTCAAAAAATAAGACAAACTTTAAAAGTAGCTGATGAATATTATATAAGTGCTTTTAAGGCTATAAAGACTATTCCAGCTAATAGTAGATTCGCAATTTTGGTAGCCCGTCGAGTATACAGAGAAATTGGACACAAAATATTAAGAAAAAAGAACTTAGAGGATTACAATAATTCAGGAAAAAT
>CEQL01068551.1_pt1 | contig 10148 bp, 11 predicted proteins | sample 356281 | NCBI WGS metagenome assembly CEQL01 (sample SAMEA2621203, study PRJEB7988) | marine metagenome | biome: marine biome (ENVO:00000447); feature: surface water layer (ENVO:00002042); material: "saline water (ENVO:00002010), including plankton (ENVO:xxxxxxxx)" | depth 5 m
TCGGCAAAACTTGGATCGTTAGTAATAATTGATGAAGCATATTATCACTTTAATAATGTTACAGCTCAACCTCTAATTAAAAGTTGTAAAAACTTAATTGTAGTTAGAACTTTTTCTAAAGCATTCGGTGTAGCCGGGATGAGAATTGGTTATACAATTTCAAATAAAAAAATTATTGGTTATATGCTATCTATAAAACCCATATACGAAATAAATGCTTTTAATATGAAGTTAGTAAGATTGTTAATTAAAAATATTAAGATTATGAAAAATTATGTTAAAGAAGTTCATAAAGGGAGAATAATGCTTAAAAATTTTTTAAATTCTCAAAATATAGAAATGATAGGAAAATATTCTAATACAGTTTTATTTAAATTAGAAAACAAGCAAAAGGTGGATCATGTCATCAAATATTTATTTAAAAAAAAATTTATTGTAAGACCAATGACAATAGATAATGATGATAGATATATTCGAGCTACATTAGGCAGTTCTAAAATCATGAAAAAGTTTATTGATAAACTTAAAATAGCTCTAAAGTTTAATTAAAATAATGACACAATGGGGAAAAAAAAATGTGGTAAATTTTTATTCTAGCAATAGAAACAAAATTAAAGATTTGTATTTGTCGGAAAAAAAACCACTTTCGTACATAAAAAAAAAAAAAATTAAATCTGTTTTAGATTATGGTTGTGCAGTTGGTGGGTTTTACAAAATATTTCGGACATATTTTAAAAATAATATTTATTACCATGGTGTAGATATAGAAAAAAATGTAATTACTGAAGCCAAAAAAAAATTTAAAAGATTCAATAGAGTTAAATTTTCAAATGTTAAAAATGTAAAGTTAAAGGAAAAGAGTAATAAATATTCCCTAAGTTTTTGCACTGGAGTATTGAATCATAACAATAATTACAAATCTATCATAAGTGAATTAATAAGGGTGTCATCAAAGTATATATTTATTGATTCTCCAAGAGTTCATGTTGGAAAAAGCTTTGTAGGAAAATTAAATTTGTCTAATAGATTTCCTTCTGAAATAAAATCCAACAACATTGTGAGTAATTATACAGTTAATTTAAAAAATTATTTGTTATTTTTAAGAGGAATATTTAAAAAAAATAAAATAAAGGAAGCAATTTTTTTTCATGGAGATTTACCATATAAAAAAAAATATCTTAAAATAAACAAAAAAATTTCTTTTCTTACTTTTTTATGCGAAAAAAGAAAAAAAATTCATAATTCAAAATTTAAAATTTTAACTAAAGATAAAAAAATAAAGAAATTATTTAATAGTATTTTTATAAATGTCTAAAACTGCAGTTTTAATCGGTTACGGCGGAATGGGTAGAAGATACCACCAATCACTTAAGTTAATGAAAATAAAAACGATAGCTATTTGTGAAAAAAAAATAAAAAAAACAGCAAAAGAAAAATTTGATAAAAATATGATAATAACAAACGACTATAAAAAATTATTAAAACTCAAAGCAGACTTGTTGTGCATAGCATCTAATACACAATCGAGATTTAAAATTTTGAGTTCATTTTGCAAAAGAGGAAAGATAAAAAAAATAATTACAGAAAAACCACTTTCAACTTCATATACAAACTGTCTACAAATTAAAAAAACAGTTAAAAGTAAAAAAATTAAACTGATTGTAAATACTCACAGATCTTTTTCACCCAATTTCTTAATGTTAAAAAAAATTTTTAAAAAATACAAAGAAAACCCATCTGCTATTTTTATTAATTCACCATCTGCTGGATTAGGAAATATGGGTTCAACTTTTTTTGACTTAGGATTTTTTTTCTTTAATGAAAAACCCAAATCAGTTTTTGGAAGCATTGATAAATCTGGAACAGTAAGTCCAAGAGGTAGAAATTTCAAAGATCCTGGGGGGCATGGAATAATAAATTTTAATAATAACAAAAAATTATTTTTCGATTTAAGTGAAAATACAGGATTGCCTTACATAATATCGATTAAAAGTAAAAACCTAGAAATTATAATTGATGAAATTAATAATAATTTTATTTTAAAACAAAGACCCAAAATTATGAAAAAAAAACCATTATATTTTTATTTATTTAAACCAAGAATTACAAAATTAAAAATAAAGCACAATTTTAATGTTGTAAAAATGACTTGTTTTTCAATAAGAAAAATTTTTGAAGATAAATTTTCCTATAAGAATTTGGATAATGCTATTTCAGTAATGGGATGTATCTTTGGGACACATGCTTCAAGCAAAGAAAAAAAAATAATAGCTTTACCTTTAAAAAGAAAATATCACAAACTTAAGATAAATTTCGCATGAACGTAGCAATACTTTTTGGAAGAAAAAATAGCAAAAGTATTAAAAATAAAAATATACTTAAAATATTATCTAAACCTATGTTTATGTATCCAATTGATGCAGCTAAAAAGGTAAAAGAAATTAATAAAATTTATGTTTCATCTGACTCCAATCATATTTTGACTGAAGCTGAAAAGAAAGGTTGTATACCGATATATCGTCCAAAATACTTATGTAACGATAAGGCTCTTTTAGAAGATGCAATACAACATGCGGTGAATTATTGTCAAAATAAAAATAATAATTTGATTGAAAATTTTATTATTCTTTTATGTAATTCAATTTGTGTAAGACACTCTGATATAAAAAAAGGTTTGAACATATTAAATAAGTCAAAACAATTTAATACAATAACAACAGTTTCAAAGTTTAATAATTTCTCTCCAGTTAGAGCAAAAAAAGTTAAAAATCATAGTTTGCTAAATTATATTCCTAACAAAAATTTAAAAAGATTTACTCCTTTGTCATGTGATAGAGATAAAAGTGTACATTCATATTACTGTACACAATCTTTTACAATTTCACGTGCTAAAGTTTTAAAAAATATGAAAAAAAATCCATTCCCATTCAATTGGATGTCGGAAAGATCTACCTATTTATTTCAGGACTCTTGTGTTGGCGACATTGATTTTCCTTGGCAGATAGAGGCTACAAAATGGTGGTTAAAAAAATATTTAAAAAAAAATTAAAAATAATAATTTTTGGAGGATCGGGTTTCATTGGATCTCATGTTGCAGAGGTATTATCGAAGTTAGGACATGATGTTACAATTGCAGATTTAAAAAGACTCTCTACTCTACCCAACAAAATAAAATTTGTAAAAGCAGATATAAAAAATGAAAAGAAAGTTCTAAAAATAGTTAAAAATAAAGATGTAGTTTACAATTTTGCTGCTATTGCTGATATCCAAGAGTCTTACAATGATCCAATTAAAACTTTTAAAATAAATATAATGGGATCTGCACATATTTTAAAATCATGTATTTTAGCAAAAGTAAAAAAATATATTTTAGCAAGTTCAATTTATGCAGATAGTAGGCAAGGTGGTTTTTATAGAGTTAGTAAACAAGCATCAGAATTAATGACAGTAGAATATGGCAAGGTGCATAATTTAAAATATACGATATTAAGATATGGTTCTATATATGGTCCGCGATCTAATTTAAAAAATGGTTTACTTAAAATTATTTATGATGCGGTAAAAAAAAATAAATTAATTTATAGGGGAACCAAAAAAGCTGTAAGATCTTATATCCATGTTCAAGATGCTGCGAAAGCGAGTGCAGATATATTAAAAGATAAATTTAATCAGAAGGTAATTTTAATAAAGGGAAAAAAATCAATAAAAATAAAAAATTTATTATTAGAAGTAAAAAAAATTACTGGCCTTAAATCTAATCTAGTTTTTCAAAATAAAACTCAAAAAGGTCATTATGACAAAAAACCAAAGGCATATAAAAAATCCAAGACTTATAATTACTATAGACAAGTAAACTTAGATTTTAAAAAAGGTTTAGAAGAATTAGTAAAAATAGTTAAATCAAATAAATTTTAAAAACTATTGTGCCAAATCATCAAAAAATTTTAAAAAAAAGTATAAAATTTATAAAAGATGGATATCTTTCAAATAAAAATATTTCGTACAATCCAAATTATTTTTTAACAAGTTGGACAGATAGTATTGGTTATATAAATATTAAAAATATATCAAAAAACAATGTATCTCTTTTTAAAAAGTACAAAATTATTTTAAAAGAATTTTTTTCAATCAATATGGATAAAATAGAATATAAAAATAAAATAAACTTAAAAAATTATAAAAATTTAGTTATGTCATATTTTTTTCATGAAAATTTAAAACAAAATGGTAGTTATGATGACAGATATTTCTCCATGAATACAGATATAGATAAAAAAACACTTTGGATACTTGTACCTTTCAATGAAATAAATAAACAGTATAAAACAAAAAAAAATATAATAGTGCTAAAAAGACAAAATATAAATTTATCCAAAAATATTTTTTTTTCATTCAAGATGTTTGTAAAAAATTTTTTTTCAACTTTTTTTTTTATAAAAACAAAAAAAATAAAATTTAAAAATACAAACTTTTCTGAAAATTTATCAGAAATTATTTCAAATATTTTGATAGAAAGTAAAATTAACAAACTCATATTCCCGTACGAGTCCCAACCTCACCAGCATTATCTGACCGAGAAACTTAAACAACAAAAAAAAAAATTGAAAATAATTGGATACATGCACACAGTTATCCCACCACTTCCACTAGATTATATTAAAAGAACTGGTCATCCTGACGTTGTTTATGTAAATGGATTATCTCAAAAAAAAATTTTATGTTCAAAACTAGGTTGGAAAAAAAATGAAGTTAAAAATATTAATTCTCTTCGTTATAAAAAAAAAATAAACTTTAGCTATAATAAAAATATTTTTTTGCCCTACTTCCTTGAAGATGAAAATAAAATTTTTAAATATTTTCAAAAATTAATATTTACCAAAGGACAAGGTTATTTTCCAAATTTAAGAATAAGAAATCATCCCGCGATGAATAATTCTAAAAATCATATTAACTTAATTAAAAAACTAAAAAAATTTTTAAAACAAAATAAAAACTTTTTTAAAGATACAAAAGCAAATAAAAAAATTTTTATTTGTTTTGGATCAACAGCATCAATTATTGAAGGTTTGGAAAGAGGATTTAGAGCATTTCATATATGCAGCGATACTACTTTGGAAAAATTTGATAATTTCTATTGGAAACAAATAAAAATTTCTTGTATAAATTCAAATACTTTTGAATATAAATTAAAAACTAAAGGTAGTTTAATTAAATTAAGTAATCAAAAGAGCCAAATTATAAAATTATAAAATAAATTTCTTTAGTACCCAATATTACAAATATCTGTTAAGGTTACAAAGAATATAACAACAATAAAAATAAGGTAAAAATAAAGTGACGTCAGACATTGAATTTTTAAAAAAATATTTCGCGAGCCTTAAAAATTTACTTAGCGATGAAAAATATTTTAAAGATCTGGTTCAAGTTAAAGAAGTTTTAAAGAAAACCCATTCAGATGGAAAAAAAACTATGATATTTGGAAATGGCGGAAGTGCTGCTATAGCAAGCCATTTTAGTGTAGATCTAACTAAAAATGCGAGAGTAAGATGTACCAATTATAATGAGTCAGACCTTTTAACATGTTTCTCAAATGATTTTGGATATGAAAGATGGGTTGAAAAAGCAATCGAATACTATGGCGATGAGGGGGATTCTTTAATTTTGATTTCTGCAGGAGGAAATTCACCAAATATGACCAATGGAGCTAAACAGGCCAGAAAGAAAGAAATTAAAAATATTATTACGTTCACAGGAAATGATAAAAATAATAATTTAACAAAACTTGGAGATATAAATTTCTGGGTAGATAGCAAAGCGTACAATCATATCGAGAATGTTCACCAAATTCTGTTATTATCATTAGTAGATTTAATAATTGGAAAAACAGAGTACCCTCCAAATTAAATAATAAATTGAAAAAAAATAAATCTTTTTTAAAAAGTTACAAAAAGTTAAAAGTTTTGGTCACTGGATCGACTGGGTTCAAAGGTGCCTGGCTATGCAATTGGCTATTTTTACTTGGATCAAAAGTTGTGGGAGTTGGACTTAAACCCGAAAAGGATTCAATTATATTTAGCTCATTAAATTTAAATAAAAAAATTAATCAATATTTTATAGATATAAAAAATTTTAATAAGATTAATGATATTATAAAAAAAGAAAAACCTGATATAATTTTTCATCTTGCTGCACAATCAATCGTTTCTTTAAGTTATAAAAGTCCATTAGAAACTTTTGGAACAAATATACTTGGTAGTGCAAATGTACTTGAGTCAGTGAGGATTAATAAAACTCCAAATTTAGTTTATATAACCTCAGACAAATGTTACTTAAATCTAGATAAGATGGGCAGCTATAAAGAGTCTGATATTTTGGGTGGTTTAGATAATTATTCTTCATCTAAGGCAAGCGCTGAGATTATTTTTGCTTCATACCTTCATAGTTATTTTAAAAAGAACTTTTTATCTATTGCAAGTGCTAGGGCAGGAAATGTAATTGGTGGTGGTGATTTTAAAAAGGACAGAATAGTTCCAGACGTAATTAAATCACTAAAAAATGGAAGTAAAATTTTATTAAGAAACCCCAATGCAACAAGACCTTGGCAACATGTACTTGAGCCTCTATCAGGGTATTTGAAATTAGGACACAAGTTAATAAATAAAGAATTAAAATCTAATTTAATACCTAACTGGAATTTTGGTCCACATAAACAGAATTGTAAAAATGTCTACTCTATAGTCCAACTACTCGTAAAAGAATGGGGTGAAAAAAAACAAAAAATAGTTATTAAAAAAAATAAAAAATTTCATGAGTCAAAATTATTAAGCCTTAATATAGAAAAGGCAAAAAAAGAACTTTTATGGGAACCAAAGTTAAGTTTAAATGAAACAATTAAGTTCACAATTGATTGGTATAAATATTATTTTTTTGAAGATAAAGTCGAGGATATTTCAAAATATCAGATTGATTATTATACGGACAAATAGTTTGTATGAAAAAATGTAGGATTTGCAATCATAAAATTAAAAGAATTATTCATCTTGGAAAAATTGCTCTTGTCGGAAATTTTTTTAAGAAAAAGAATAATCAAAAAAAGTATAATATTAGTCTTAACTATTGTTTGTATTGTAAACATGTACAAATATCAGAACGTTTAAGTCCTGATTTACTTTTTAAAAATTATTTATGGGAAACTGGTATTTCAACAAGTAATATCTCACTTATAAAAAATCTTTCAGTAAAATTAAAACAATTAGGAATAAGTAAAAAATCAAAAATTTTAGAAATAGCAAGTAATGACGGATCATTCATTCAAATTTTAAAAAAGAAATTTAATTCTTTTGTAATAGGAGTTGATCCTGCAAAAAATTTAGTAAAAAAAGCAAAATTGAAAAATATCTTTACTATAAATAAATATTTCAATTATAAACTTTCTCACTCTATTAAAAAAAAATTTAATCAATTTGATTTTATTTTTGCAAGAAATGTTATTGCCCATTTAAATAACCCAAATCACACTTTTAAAGGTATAGAGAATTTACTAAAAGATAGTGGTGCACTTATCATAGAAGTTCCACATTTGTTAAATATTTTAAATAAAAATCAATATGACAATATTTTTCACGAACACGTAGGGTTTCACAGTCTAAAATCAATAAAGGACCTTTGTGAAAAAAATCATCTCAAAATATTTGATGTTGAAATTATCGATTCACAAGGAGGTTCAATAAGATGTTATATATGTAAAAATAAATCAAAAAAATTAGTTTCTAGAAAAACTAAAAATATATTAAAAAATGAAAAAAAATTAAATTTATTTTCAGGAAAAAACTTAGAAAAATTTAAATATAAAATAAAGAACCATTGTAAAAATATGAATAAATTAATTACTGACCTTAAAAAGAAAAAAAATAAAATTTCAGTTTATGGAGCATCTGGAAAAGGTCAGGCGCTAATGCAGTTTGCTAAAATAGATAATAATTTAATAGATTACGTATTTGATAAAAGTAAGTTAAAACAAGGAAGATTTACCCCTGGTACCAACATAAGAATTATGGACCCAAAACATATTTCTAGAAATAAAGTAGACTATCTATTAATTTTATCTTGGAATATTAAAGATGAAATTATTAAACAAGAAAGGTCTTTTTTAAAAAAAGGTGGAAAGTTTATTACGCCTTTTCCTGAACCAAAAATTTTAAAATAATATGAAAGTTGTAATTTTAGCAGGTGGCTTTGGAACTCGTTTATCTGAATACACTGACTCAATTCCAAAACCTATGGTTCCAATAGGTGATAAACCTATGATCGAGCATATAATGGGAATCTATGCTAATTATGGACATAAAGAGTTCTATGTCGCTTTGGGTTACAAAGGCGAAGTGATTAAGGAGTATTTTAAAAATTTTAAAAAAGATTGGAAAATAAACTTAATCGATACTGGTGTGGACACTTATACAGGGGGGCGTTTAAAAAGATTAGAAAAACATTTATTAAATGAAAATTTTTTATTAACTTATGGCGATGGACTTTCAAATATTAACATTAACGAGCTTATAAAGTTCCATGAGTCACATAAAAAAATTGTTACTATATCAGCGGTAAGACCACCTGCCAGATTTGGCTCTTTAAGTCTTAGTGGTTCAGATGTTTTAAAATTTAAGGAAAAAACACAGCTCGGTGAGAGTTGGATTAATGGTGGTTTCTTTGTGATTAATCCTAAATTTTTTGATTTTCTAAAGGATGATAAAACCGTATTAGAGGCAGAACCACTAGAGAGGGCAACCCAAATAAAAGAGATTAAAGCAATGAGACACGAGGGCTTTTGGCAATGCATGGATCATAAATTAGATAAAGATCTTTTAGACAAAATGGTAGCAGAAAATAATGCTCCTTGGATTAAATGAAGAAATTATTAGTTGTTGGTGGAACTGGTTTTATTGGATATCACATAATTTCAGAAGTTAAAAAAGTTTTAAAATGGCACCCTAAAGTAAAATTTTCTAAAGGATTAAGTCTAACTATTAAATCATACACAAATGCATAAAGAGCCTTTAGTTAGTATAGTAATGAATTGTTATAATGGCGAAAAATATCTTGAAGAGTCGCTAAAAAGTGTAATTAATCAATCATATCAAAATTGGGAACTCATATTCTGGGATAATCTTTCATCAGACAATAGCAAAAAAATTTTAAATAATTTTAATGAAAAAAGATTTAAATATTTTCTAAGCGATAAACACAGCATACTTTACCACGCAAGAAATCAAGCTTTAAAAAAAACAAATGGAGATTTTATAGCTTTTTTGGATACAGATGATTTATGGCTTAAAGATAAATTATTTAAACAAATAAAATTATTTTCAGATGAATCAATTGGATTAGTATATTCAAATTACTGGAGATATAACAAAAGTAGTTTCTTTAAAAAAAAAAGGCTAGCTAGTTCTAAACAGCTCCCATCAGGTTTTGTCACAGATAGTTTACTTAAAGAATACAGCGTGGGAATGTTAACTGTCATATTGAGAAAAAAATTTTTAGAAGAAAACAAAGATATATTTAATACTAAATTTAACATGCTTTCCGACCTAGATTTTGTTTTAAAATTTTCCAAAAAACATAAATTTAATTGTATTCAAGAACCATTAGCAATTTACCGACAACATGAGAATCAATTACAAAATATAAATCTCGATAAGCAAGTTGAACAAATGTTGAATTGGTACGAAGAAATAAAAGAGTCAAAAGAGTTTGGTGCTGAGAGCAATCTTAAAATGTTAAAAGAAAAATGTAAATTCTTCGAAATTCTCAAACATATTAATAGAAAATTTTATAAAAAAAGTTTTAAAGAAATAATATTATATCCAAACAACTTACAAAAAATTAAATTATTTTTAATGCTTATAATTCCCAAAAACTTTCTAAGTAAATTTATTGGATTAAGATAATTTATGAATAAACAGAATTTAGCGATTATTACAAATGAAAAAACTTATTTAAACAATAATAGTTATTTCTGCGATAATATTGATATGAAATCAATACCTGAAGGATTAGATAGTAAGTATAATTTACAACTCTTTGTAAGAAATTCAAAATTAGAAAGGTCAACTCACCAGATTAATTTAAAAAATATTTTCATATCCCAA
>CEQL01053892.1_pt1 | contig 10138 bp, 9 predicted proteins | sample 356281 | NCBI WGS metagenome assembly CEQL01 (sample SAMEA2621203, study PRJEB7988) | marine metagenome | biome: marine biome (ENVO:00000447); feature: surface water layer (ENVO:00002042); material: "saline water (ENVO:00002010), including plankton (ENVO:xxxxxxxx)" | depth 5 m
TGCTGATTGGATCCTCTTTGCTTTCTTAATTCACTTAAAGTATCTATTGTGTAAGAAATGCCTTTTCTAATTATTTCAGCATCATTAACTAGGATATCTTTATATTTATCAAAAGCAAGATTTACCATAGCCAATCTATGAGAAGGCGAAGCCTTAAAGGAGTTTTTATGATTTGGACTATAAGAAGGTATGACTTCGATATGTTTAAAATTAAACATTGAAGCAACATAGAGAATAGATTCGATATGACCTTTATGAATAGGATCAAATGCGCCACCGAATATTCCTATTGATTTGAGCATTAAGCTTAACTTCTCAATTGTCCTTTTCCAGTAATAATAAACTTCTCACTTGTAAGTCCTTCTAATCCTACAGGACCTCGAGCATGTAATTTATCTGTAGAAATTCCCACTTCTGCCCCTAGACCATATTCAAAACCATCTGCAAAGCATGTTGGTAAATTATGCATTACTGAACTTGAATCGACTTCGTCAAAAAACTTATTAGCAGAATTTATATTTTCACTGACAATACAGTCCGTATGGCCAGAACCATATTTATTTATATGTGTTATTGCTTCTTCAAAATCGTTAACAATTTTAATTGAAAGTATAGGCGCCAGATATTCTGTATACCAATCCTCTTCTGTTGCATCATTTACATCAATTATATTTTTGGAACTTTTACAGGCTCTTATTTCAACTTTAAAATTATCTAGTTCTTTTTTTAAGTTAGGTAAAAATTCTGACGCTAACTTTTTATGGACCAAAAGAGTCTCCATGGTTCCGCAAATGCCATATCTGTAAGTTTTTGCATTTACCGAAATTTCTAAAGCTTTTTTCATGTCAGCTTCGCTATCAATATAGACATGGCATATGCCTTCGTAATGTTTTAGAACAGGAATTTTTGCTTCGTCTGCAACAATTTTAATTAAGCTTTTTCCTCCTCTAGGAATTAGTAAATCGATATAGTTTTCCATTTTTATCATTTGTTCAACTAATTTTCTGTCTTGATTTTTAATTAGTTGTATGGCTAATTTTGACAAACCAGCGCGCTCTAACCCTTCTTGCATACAACTCTCAATTACTCTGTTTGACTTCGATGCTTCAGATCCGCCCCTTAGAATACTTGCGTTACCGGATTTCAAACAAAGAGCAGATGCATCAGCAGTCACATTTGGTCGAGATTCATAAATTATACCGACCACCCCTAAAGCGACTCTCATTTTGCTTACCTCAAAACCAGAAGGAGAAATATGAGGCTTTGTCTTATTACCAACGGGGTCTTCTAAATTTATAATCTTATCGATACCTGAAATCATTGAGTCTATTCTTCCGGAATTAAGCTCCAAGCGATCAACAAAAGAATTTTGCAAATTATTTTTACTTGCTTCTTCCATATCCTGATTATTAGCATCAAGTAATTTTTCTCTTGAGGCATTTATAGCTTCTGCAGAATATTTTAAAGCTTCATTTTTTTGGTTAGAATCAGCTTTTTGCAGGCTTAACTTTGCCTCTTGGGCTTGCTTACATATTTTTTCTAATTCAGAAATAGATGTTTTACTCGTCATGTAGGGTATTATTGCAATAAATTAATTATCTGCATAATGTTTGAATCAATTCTAGAATTCTTAAAAAGCAATAATGATTGGGTGAATTGGACTGTTTTTCTATTAGTTTTTTTAGAATCCTTGGTCATAGTTGGTCTTTTTACCCCAGCTACATTAATCGTTCCAGCTATAGGGGCCTTGGCTTTTGAAGTTGGTATAGGTCCATTAGAAATTTGTTTATACGCAGCTGCAGGAATGATATTGGGAGATTCTATTAGTTATTCTATAGGAAGGTCTATTGGAAATAGGCTTTTTGATTGGATACCCAAGGAATATCATCCCTATTTACTTCAAGCTCAAAAATTCATGGAAAAGTATGGAATCATGAGTGTTGCCTTGGGTCGATTCATTGGGCCTCTAAGATGTCTTGTTCCAATTACAGCCGGTTCATTAGGCATGAGAAAAAGTATTTTTTTTCCTGTAACATTAATTGCATCGCCTATATGGACAAGTTTGTATGTTTTGGTAGGTTACTTTTTAGGAGTAGTTTTTATACAATATTTCAATTACGCACTAATAGGCATGATCTTTATAATCACGATTTACGTATTTTATAAAGATCCAATGAAATTGAGAGAGAAAAAATCATGAATAAACATAATAAAGAAGAAAGTAAAAATAGATTCTTATCAGGTAATTGGTACCCAGTTCCAGAAACATCTACAGATAATCTTAAGGTAATTGGAGAACTTCCTAAAGAATTATGTGGCTTATTTTTAAGAAATGGACCCAACCCTAAAGAACCGATCAATCATGAAAATTATCACCCTTTCTTTGGAGAAGGAATGATTCATGGATTAAGAATAGAAAATGGGAAAGCACTTTGGTACAAAAACAAATATGTAACTTCTCCTTTTGGATTTGGACCAAACACTCATGTTATGCCACATGAACAAAAAATTTATGCATTAGTGGAAGGAGGAACAGCGCCTGTAATTATTGACTCTGAAATGAATTTCCTTGAAGAAGAGCCTTTTCCTAGGTCAAGTAGTAAGAGATTTACAGCTCATCCTAAAATAGATTCAGATACGGGAGAGATGCATGGGATTAGTTATGATTTCGAAGAATATTTAAAGGGAATTTCAAGAGTTCACCACGTTGTGATAGATAGGAATGGTAAGCAAGTTAGAGATTTAGCTATAGAACTACCAAGCAAACCAATGGTCCATGATTGTGCTATAACAAAGAATTATGTACTTATTTTTGATCTTCCCGTAACTTTTAACTTAGGGAGAAGAGACAAAGACAATGACTTAATTGGCTCTGATTACCCTGTAATATGGGATGAAAAGCATGTTGCTAGAGTTGGCTTGCAATCAAGGATAAATGAACAGATTACTTGGGTAGATGTTAATCCTGGCTTTCTATTTCATATCGTAAATTCTTACGAAGATTCTCAAGGTAATGTCATACTAGATTTTTGCAGATATGAAAAATTATTTGAAATAAATAACCCTCTCCCGATGGGGTATAAACCATTTTTGACTCGTTGGAAAATTGATCCAATAAAAAAAACTTGTACAGAAGAGATGTTAGATGACAGACCAATGGAATTTTCTAGGGTCCATCCTTACCTAGACGGCAAAGAAAACAGATTTGGATACTTATTAAATGACGGAAACCTCAACAACTATTTTAAACATGATTTTCAAACAGGAAATACCTCAGTCCATGCTATCGGAGAAGACAAGCAGGCTGCAGAGCCTGTTTTTGTTCCAAAAAAAGATGCAAATTCTGAAGATGATGGCTTTATTGTGGGCTTTGTTTATGACAAGAATACTGATTTGAGTGAGTTTTATGTTTTGGATGCACAAAATTTCTCAAGCTACCCTCTTGCTAGAGTCCAATTACCTCAAAGAGTCCCTTTTGGATTTCATGGAAGCTGGATTAATTTGGATTAAATTCTTTCTAAAATTGCTTGGTGAATTCCATCAAACGACCCATTTGAGAGACAAATTAAGTGTGTATTTTCAAGATTTATACTACCAAGCTTCATTAAAAATTCCTGAGTGGTAGAGCAAGCTTTTATTTTTTTACTTTTATTTTCAAGTGCACTTATTTGCTCGTTATCTTTTGAAAATACATAAACCTCATCAGCATCTTGAATAGCTCTCGGTATTTTTTTGTCATGGTATCCCGACAACATTGTATTAGATCTCATTTCGAGCAAACAAATAATCCTAGCGTCGCCTACCTTTTTTCTTAATCCTTCTAAGGTAAATTTAATAGCTGTGGGATGATGAGCAAAATCATCATAAATCTTAATGCCGCTTTTTTCTCCAACTAGGTCCATTCTTCTGGAGACCCCATTAAATTTTGACAATGCTTTACTAATAGCTTTTGACTTCAATCCTAGAGATTTACAAACCACAAAAGTTGCTAATCCATTCTGAAGACTATGCTCACCTATAGAAGTCCAATCCACCTGAGCTCTTTTCTTCTTGTCACTATAAATTTCAAATTTTGAAGCGTCAGGACTTAATTTTCTCGCGTGCCAACCCTTTTGAGTTTTAACATTAAAGGGAACCTTCTTACTATAAAAGCCCATAGAAATTACTTTTTGGATATTAATATTATGCTCTGGGTAGATCAAAGTTGCTTCTGAAGGCATTAACCTCAATAAGTGATGAAATTGTTTTTTTATGTCATTTAAATTATCAAATATATCTGCATGATCGAACTCTAAGTTATTTATCAAGAGGGTTTTGGGATGGTAATGAATAAATTTTGATCTCTTATCAAAAAAAGCGGTGTCATACTCGTCAGCTTCTATAACGAAGTAATTATGTTTTCCTAAAGACGCTGTAGAGCTCAAATCTTTTGCTCTCCCAGCAATTAAATATCCACAATCTATTTTATTTTCCAATAAAACCTTTGTGATCATTGAAGAAACGGAGGTTTTGCCATGCGTTCCGCTGACTGCTATTACATGTCTATTTGAAAGAAGATATTTTGATAAGAACTCTGGGCCAGATATAAAGTCTATACCTTTATTAAGAATTGATTCCATTAAGGGATTTCCTCTAGCTATGACATTTCCTACCACCACCATATCTACATCCTTAGGAAGATTTTTAGGGTTATACCCTTCATCGATTGAGATGCCTTTGCTAAATAATACTTGGTCCATTGGCGGATATACGTTTTCATCACAACCCGAAACTTGCATCCCTTTTTCTGAAGCTAATTGTGCAAGTCCACCCATGAAGGTGCCGCATATTCCTAAAACATAAATTTTCATTGAATGATTATATCTTTTTCCCTGATAACCTTTTTTCAGTTATATTGCCACAATGGTTAAAGCTAAAAACGCATTTTATGCTCAATCCGGTGGAGTCACTGCTGTAATAAATGCATCCGCTTGTGGAGTTATAGAAACTGTAAATAAAACAAAAAAAATTAACAAGGTTCTCGCAGGTAAAAATGGAATCTTAGGCGCATTAAATGAAGAGCTTATAGACACCTCAAAAGAATCTAAAAATAATATAGCCAAGCTTAGGCAGACACCTGGAGGCGCTTTTGGTTCGTGTAGATTTAAATTACAAGATCCTATTAAGCAAAGGAAAGAATATGAAAGATTGTTTGAAGTTTTTGCTGCACATGATGTTGGCTATTTTTTCTATAACGGTGGAGGGGATAGTCAAGATACAACTTTCAAAGTTTCAGAGATGGCAAAAAAACTGAAGTTTCCTTTGAAATGCATTGGGATACCCAAAACAGTGGATAACGATCTACCATATACTGATTGTTCTCCAGGATTTGGTTCCGTTGCAAAATATGTCGCCACTTCAACTTTAGAAGCTGGGCTTGATGTCAAAAGTATGGCGGAAACATCAACTAAAGTTTTCATTCTAGAAGTTATGGGTCGTCATGCGGGTTGGATTGCTGCAGCTTCATGTTTAGCAGCAAATAAAGCTGGGGACCCACCTCATATCATTTTGCTTCCAGAAGTACCTTTTGAAAAAACTAAATTTATTTCCAAAGTAAAACAAACAATCAACACAAATGGCTATTGTGTAATTGTTGCCTCAGAAGGAACCCAAACTAAAAGTGGAAAATTCCTTGCTGATTCTGGATTAACCGATGCCTTTGGTCACAAACAACTTGGCGGTGTTGCTCCAGTACTAGCAAGTATGATTTCGAATATTGGACTAAAAAATCATTGGGCGGTTGCAGATTATTTGCAACGTTCTGCACGTCATATCGCTTCAAAAACAGATCTAGATCAAGCCTATGCAGTTGGAAAGTATGCAGTAAAACTAGCTGTTTCTGGAAAGAACGCAGTCATGCCAATCATTAAAAGAATAAGTGACAAGCCTTACAAATGGAATATTGGAATTGCACCGTTAAAAAATGTAGCAAATGTTGAGAAAACTATACCAAAAAAATTTATCTCAAAAAGTGGCTTTGAAATAAGCCTTGAAGGAAAAAAATATTTACGCCCTTTGATAAAAGGGGAAGCAGATGTTAAATATGTAAATGGTATTCCAGATATTGCTAACCTAAAAATGATTGAAGTTAAAAAGAAATTAGCCTAATTTATTTAGTTATCTTTTTTACAATTCCAGAAAAACTAAAGACTACTTCACCTTCACTCATGATTTGGCCTTCGCCAAAGGCAAGGCTTTTAGTTTCTTTGGTGATGGTAGAATATATTTCGACTAAAGAACCAACTTTAGCTGGCGCAACAAATTCTGCCCTAAAGCTTATTGTTGCTGCATAATTTTCTCTTGACTCCATCGCAACAGAGCAAAGACAATAATCTGCAATACTCATCAACATGCCTCCATGGGCAACGCCTCCAGAATTTCCATTTTCTGGCCTTACCCAAAAAGCCATAACTAAATTTCCTTCCTCATTTCTTTTGTAAAACCCCTGCCCAATATGGCCTATGTGGTTTTCAGTTTGATTAAGAGCTTCATATCCTTCTGGTGTCGAAAATTTTTTTGGTGTCATGATGATGATTTTAACTCAATGTGTATAATTATCCTTTCATTAGATTTTAAATTAACTGCAGAACAATTAGAGTTGCAAAAGGTCGCAAGGGATTTTGCGCAAAAAGAATTAACTTCTTTGGCTGATGAAATGGAAGAATCTTCCAATCCTGTTCCAAAAGATGTATTAAAAAAAATTGGTGAGCTGGGTTTTTTAGGTATCAACATGCCAAAAGAATATGGTGGACTAGGCCTTTCTAATCTTGATGCCATTATAGTCTTGGAAGAGTTTGGAAAAATTTCTTCTGCAGTAGGTTGGCCGGTATTTGAGGCAAATGCGGGGCCAGTTAAAGTGATACAACATTTTGGCTCAGACGCTTTAAAAAAAAGAATCATTCCAAAGGTTTGTTCAGGTGAAATGGTTGTAGCAGTCAGCATGTCTGAACCAAATGCTGGAACTGGGTTAACCGACTTAACCACAAAAGCTGAAATTAAAGGCGATAAGATTATCATCAATGGTACCAAGCGCTGGTGTTCGGGTGCAGGTCATTCTGATGGTTATGTTGTTTATGCCAGAATGTCAGATGCTCCTGCAGCTAAAGGCATAGGAGCAGTTTATGTAGATATCGATACTCCTGGCTTAACTTTTGGAAATAGCGAAAGTCTTATGGGTTGGAGAGGAATCCCTTCAGCAGATATCTATTTCGATAATGTTGAAGTTCCCTTAGATAACTTACTTGTAGAACCTGAGGATGGTTTTAAAAAGTTAATGGAAACTTTTGATCTTGAAAGATGTGGAAATGCGACAATGGCCTTATCACAGGCTGCTGCTGCTTTAGAGTATGTAAAAGAATATGTTCAAGAAAGAGAACAATTTGGTAAGCAGTTAGTCGATTTCCAAGCGGTACAAATTAAATTAGCAGACATGTTAATTAGAGTAGAAGCTTCCAGACTTTTAATACACCGTGCCGTATTTAATGCAGCAAATGGTTTGCCTGATATTTTGGAATCTAGCACGGCTAAGTGTTTTGCAAATGAAATTTCGAGAGAAGTGACAACAAATGCAATGCAATTAATGGGCGGTTATGGTTTTAATAAAGAATATAAAATGGAGAGACGTGTTAGGGACTCTTTTGGTTGGGGTATCGCAGGAGGGACCATTGATGTCCAAAAAGTTAATATTGCTTCGGCTATGATCGGAAGACGCTTTAATCAAAGAGCCAAATAATTATCCAGCCCTATATTCACCAATTATTTCTTCTATATCTTCAATAAATTTTCTTTTATCTGCCTCAGTTAAAAAATTTCCCACAGGTATCTTTTCTCCTTTGGAAGAAATTACTATTTGAATGGGGTACCAAGCATTACTAGGCTTTTCTATAAATACATAGGACCATTCTCTTATTAGTTCAGTCACAAAATCAGGATTAAATCTTCCCTTTTCGATTATCAGCTTCTCCCTTGTGAGAGTAATGACTTCTTTTTTAGAACTTCTTTTGTAGACTACAATTAATGCAGTTGCGACTATGAGTATCTCCAAACCGGCAAAAGGTAAAATGATTGGAGCTCCGTATATAAAGAAGACTATTCCTATAATTGAGATTGGCAATGAAATTAGTATTAAAAATAATAGGCTTCCCTGCCAAGAAATTGAACTATTTGGCAATAAAGATAATCTATATCCATTATCTATTTGTTCAGTAATTACCATAGTTAAAAATTAATATATAGAATGTTATAGAGAAAAGATTATGATACTTTCAGTAAATATTACTAGTCATGACTAAAATTAATTCTATAAATAGAACTGCCCTAATGCCAAATTATGCTCCAGCATCATTTATTCCACGTAAAGCAAAAAAATCAGTAATTTGGGATGAAAATGGTAAAGATTATATTGATTTTGGGGGAGGGATTGCTGTTACTTGTTTAGGGCATTCACATCCCAAGTTGAATAAAGTTGTAAGAGAACAATCCCAAAACCTCTGGCATGTCAGTAATTATCTATATAACAAACCCGCACTAGAGTTGAGTAAATTACTTACCGAAAAGACCTTTGCAGATAAGGTCTTTTTTTCAAATTCAGGTAATGAGGCCAATGAAGCCGCAATAAAATTAGCCAGGAAGTATTTTTTTGATAAAGGGGAAAAAGAAAAAAATGAAATTGTTGTTTTTACAGGTGCGTTTCACGGCAGATCAATGTTGAATATTACTGCGGGCGATTCCGAGTTTCAAAAAACAGGCTTTGGTCCTTTGTTAAAAGGCTTTAAAAGAGCAGGATTCAATGATCTTAAATCTGCCAAAAAAGCAGTAACTAGCAAAACTGCAGCAATATTTATAGAACCTATTCAAGGAGAATCAGGAGTTATAAGAGCTGAAAACCCTTTTTTAATGGGATTAAGAAAGTTAGCAGATGATAATGAATGCCTCTTAATATTTGATGAAGTTCAAAGCGGTATAGGAAGAACAGGTTCTCTAATGGCATATATGGGTTATGGAGTAAAACCAGATATTGCCACTATTGCTAAAGGTCTAGGTGGAGGTATCCCCATAGGAGCTACGATAGCTACTAAAGAAGTTGCAAAGGGTTTTCAATTGGGAACGCATGGAAGCACATTTGGCGGAAATCCCCTTGCATGTGCCGTTTCAAAAGAGGTAGTTGAGATAATATCATCTCAGAAATTACTTAATGGAGTGATGAAAAAAACTATCAAGTTTGTTTCAGAATTAGAGACATTATCAAAAAAATATAACCTTTTCACAGAGATTAGATCTGCAGGTTTATGGATTTGCTGTGATTTTAAAAAGATAAAAGCAAAAGATTTTATTGAAAGTTGCTATAAAAAAGGGTTAATTATTGTTCAAGCATCAGGAGAAAAAACTATTCGTATGGCTCCTTCGTTAATTATTGAAGATAAAGAAATTGATGAAGGATTTAAACGATTCGAAAGGGCTATCAAAGCCAGTATCTAAGTTATTCTGAAATTACCTCGACTTTCTCAACCTTTCTATAACCTTTTGGCAGGAAATTGCCTTTTCTGCCTCTTGTCCCAACAAAATTTTCTAAGTCATTTGGTTTGATCACGTAATGTTGTTTGCCACTATATAATTTTAAAGAATTTCCCTTGCAGAATGTAATCACAAATTTTAACTTATCCTCCTTAGCTTCATATTTTTTCTTATCAATTGAGATAATTTTATTTCCTTTTCCTTTAGAGAGAACGGGAAGTTCAGAAGATTCTATGATTAACATTTTACCCTCTTTAGAAATTGCTGCTATGTAAGTTTCCTCAAGTGATGATAAGTATTTAGGCGTTATAGGCTTAGAGCCTTTGGCATTAAGCGCTGCTTTGCCTGACTTATTTTTTGTTTGTAAGTCTCCTAGATTTACAACAAAGCCATATCCAAGTTCAGATGCTAAAACTGCCAATGAATCTTCAGGGCCAGCTATTACTCCTGAAAAAGTTGCACCAGACTGAGCATTAATTTTTCCTGAAACAGGATCTCCCTGACCCCTTGCTGAAGGTAATTGATGCACAGGAAGGGTATATGCTTTCCCGAAATTATCTAAAACAACTGAATTTTGGCTATTTCT
>CEQL01024609.1_pt1 | contig 10112 bp, 5 predicted proteins | sample 356281 | NCBI WGS metagenome assembly CEQL01 (sample SAMEA2621203, study PRJEB7988) | marine metagenome | biome: marine biome (ENVO:00000447); feature: surface water layer (ENVO:00002042); material: "saline water (ENVO:00002010), including plankton (ENVO:xxxxxxxx)" | depth 5 m
TATGTTGTTAATATTTAATCTAAAACTATATTCATCATTATCTAGTAGTAAATAGACATCTTTATATTTTGTTTTCTTATTACTTCCAGTATCAGGAACCATTTGAAACTTTAATTTTACAAATTTTGCCTTTGAGGAACCGTCTACTATTCCATTGAAGTTAAAACTTACTACATCACCCACATTTACAATCTGATTTCTTGGACCAGTGTTTAAAAATTCCCCAGAAACCTGATCAGCAGAATTCATTGACGGTGGAGTATATGAAGACCCATTACTGTTTATTACAAATGACTTATTAAATAAAGGATTTGCAGTATCTTGAAGAGTCGTGGTTGTAATCGAAGACGTACCACTTGATCTCCAAGAAAAAGTTGTAATCTTTTCAAGTGAATATCTGTCAATATTACAACCTGAAAAATTAAATTGGTTTACAGTCAACTCTTGACCAAGAAGTGCTTGAAATCTCATACCTGTTTCATTTCTGAAAACTAAATATGCACTATCTGAAATTATGGTTTCTTTATTCAAGTTTTTAACAGCTTTAATGCTAGTGCCCGAGTTATAAGCTCTTATTTCTGTATTTAAATATCCTCTTTCAACAGTAAAAATTTGGTCCTCTTTCGCTGTAACTTTCATTAATTCAGTACCAATTAACAAAATTTCTCCAACAAAAGCTTGGTTTTCATTGCTTAATTCAATTACTGTATCATCAATTTCAATTTCACTAGATGTGTCAAGCCTGTTGTCTGATATCGTATCTGTAATGTAAACAATATTAAAAGTGTCTGTTGTGCTAAATCCTTCTCCTGATGCAACATTTTTGTACAGTCCCGATGAACTATTTTTAGAGGTAATTAAGACTTTACTAACTCCTGTATGTGAAGAAACTTGTTGAGAAGAGGTTGTTCCTACTGAGAACTCACGATTGCCTGTAGCTTTAACAACAGTACCATCTCCACTTTCTGCAAAGCTGTAGAACCAAACTCCATCAGATAAGTTTTCAAGATTAAAAGTGGCTTCTGTTAAATTCGAAGAAGTTGATACAGAAGTCGGTACTACATTTGTTATTCTTGATGAAAATGGGGGTATAAAGTAGAAGTTATAATTTGTGCTACCGTCTCCAACTATTTTTATTTTAATTTTATTACTGTCTTCCTCAAATATTTCAGTAGTGTTTGATGATTGTGAAAAAGAACTATTGCTTACATTCAATGTGCTTGGGACTGCTCCATTTGAATACATGTTTGAAACGCCAGTATTGAGTGATCCAAGATAAGGAGTACCACATACACTGTCTGAATTTTCAATTCCTTTAAATAAGCTAACTACTTCATTTGAAGACAGAGAGATGCTAGGGACAGTACCATATTGATTATTTCCTTCACTTAAGTTTGCTTCAACTATTGTTGTTGTTGTCGTACTTGGAACAGTCGTTGTTGTTGTGCTTGGAACAGTTGTTGTAGTGGTAGTTGTGTCAGAGTTAGAATTTGAAGTGTAGCTATTAATTCTGTCTTCACAGCCAGTAAATTCTCTCATCTTGTTAATTGTGTTTGGCCCAACATCGCCATCAGGGTCTAAACCAACATATGCCTGAAAATCACGAATTGCATCTGCAGTTTGCTGACCTAAGTATCCATCTTCATCACCAGCATCAAACCCATATTTGTTCAGAAATATTTGAACATTTATCGTCTTTTCAAAATTAGTATTTTGATTATTATCTTCAACACACTCTTCTTCAAGAACCACAGTGGTTGTAGAGGTACTAGGAGGTATTTCAATCGTTGTAGTAGTTGAAGTAGTAGATGAAGTAGTAGTTGAAGCTATAGGTTCTTCTAAATCATCACTATTCCCAAAAGAGCAATGTGATAACAATAAGAAAAAAATTAAAAGAAGGTTACTATTTTTATTCTTCACAATTGAATGATAATTAAAATAATTTACAAATGAAAAGTTTTTTAATCTTTATTGAAAATTCTTAACAGATAATTCTTTACAAAATTGATTATTAAAATTAAAGGCTGCTTGTCAAGAATATTCTCAAATGCATCGACAAAATAATCTATGTCACTATTTTCAATAACTAATGGTGGGCTTATGAATAATTTAATATCTTTATTGAAACCTGCGTAGGTAAGGATTTTATATTTTGTATATAATTCATTGATAATTGCACTTACATATAGCTTTTCTACAAATCTAGGATCCTTAGTTATTTCTAGTGGAAGAATTTTTAACAGCTTGTCTGTGTTTAAAAGATTAACTTTTTCAAAACCAATACCCCAATGAAATCCATCTCCTGACAAAGAATTCACATTATTTAATTTAATTAAATTTTTAACTTTTGAAGTCAGATAATCTCGTTTTAAATCTATCTGTTTAATAAATTCTGAATCAGAAAAAATTTCAAGTGTTTTCAGTGCAATTTTATCTTCTTCGACATAATTTGAATAGGTAGAAGAATGTAATAAAGCATCTTTTTGACTTCCGTATGCTTTTTTAAAAACTTCACTATCTACTGTATAACCTGAAATAGAAGCGATACCCCCTCCAAAGCTTTTTGAATAAGTTACGATATCTGGGCAAAGATTTGCTTCGTTCATAAAATAAAATAAATTGGACGTTCTGTAGAAGCCTGAGTAAACTTCGTCAAAAATTAAAATAATATCTTCTTTTTTACAAATATCATTAATTAAACAGAGTTTTTCATAATCCATTGGTTTAGCTAATGATGCACTAAAAGGCTCTAATATAATTGCATAAATATTTTTTGAATTAGCCTCAATAGTTTTCTTTAAAAGATCTATATCGGTTACATCTATGCATTTTGTTTCGAGTGATGTTTGAAAATCAAAATATACTTCAGGGGAGTCTGTTATCTGTGAAGTGGCAATTAGTTTTCCGTGAAAAGAGTTCTCATTATGAATTAGTAGATTGCGATTTCCGTTGTGATATTTGTATGCAAGTTTTAAAGCACCTTCGTTTGCCTCAGCACCAGAGTTGCAAAAAAATGAATAATCTAAGTCCCCAGGAAGCATTAAAGCCATTTTCTGCGACAATAGGGCGATACTTTGATTAAAGAACAATCTGGAAAATGGCATCATTTCTTTTGAAGCAAATTCAATTCTTTCATTAAGGATGCTTGGATGATTATATCCAAGGTTTTGAGTACCAAATCCAGATGTTAAATCTAATATTTTCTCTCCTGATTCTGTATAAATAAAACTTCCTTGAGCCCTGAGAACTTTTTCTTTTGAAAATTCAAACTTATCTAGGAGGCCAACTTGTCCAATATTAAAAAAATTTTTATACAATTCTTTTATTTCTTTATTCGATTTATTATCTTGATTCATTATTTAATCTCTCAGCTAGCCTTGATGTCAAAGCAAGCATTGTTAGTGTTGGATTTGCAATTCCTCCAGTTGGAAAAATAGAAGTGCTGTTAATAATTAAATTATCAATACCATGATAATTTTGACTTACATCACATACTGAGTCATTTTCATTGAGACCCATTTTTGTAGTACCCATATGATGACCAATTCCAAAAATATTTTTTTCTAAATAATTATTTAATGTTTTTTCATCAGAATAAAAAATATCATTTAATTCAAAATTAGAATTCATCTCATTAAATATTATATTTAAATCTTTAATTGAGTTTTTTAAATTAACAGAATCTTCATTCGTAATATTCCAATCCAAAATCGTAGTATTATCGCTATCAATATATATTTGATTTCTTTTATTGGGTTTTTGTTCTAAATGTAAAACTACTGCGTAAGATTTGTTCTTTGAGAAAATGCTTTTTGATTTTTTACAAACATGTCTAATACATCAATAACTAATGAAAGTAAATCTTTAATTTTTATACTTCCAGTTGAGGTTAAGTTTCTAGTCAAAATAATATGTCTTAATCTGTAAAGTGACCTACTTTGATAAACATTTGAGCTTCTTAAGACAAAATAATTCCTTACATCTTGATTTGTAGATTGAAATCCAGAAAAATACTTTGATTCCATTTCTTCTAGCTTATCATCAAAAAGATGCTTAACAGTAGGTGGTGAATATGTTTTGATAAATTTATTAATTAATGGATTTTTTATAGAAACCCTTCCTACTTGAATTTGTAGATGTTCCATAAAATATTTTCCTAGATTGGGATTTAAATTCTCATCCGGTAAATACTTCATCAGTACTCTAGTGGTCTCTAATCCACCAGCAGCAATAATTAACTTCTTTAGTTTTATTTCATTGGTGTCACCAACTACGTTTTCTAAAATAATGCTACTAATTTTGTTTTGGTCTAAATTCATCTTAATTAATGTTGTTTTAATTAAGACATCGATGTTTTCACTCTTTTCTAAATACTCTCTGGAACTCTTTATATAGTTTCCCCTTGCAATATTTATTGAGTATGGCTTGATACTTTTCATATTTAATTTATTCGAATCAATATTTTGTGGAATAATATTCAATATTTCATATGCTTTTTTATAGTGGTTTTTTAAATCAGCTTTTAACATGTCCCAGATGCTGTTCTGGCTATAGTCATAATCGTCAAGCTCCATACACCACCCTCCCCACACATTTGCATTGCCGCCAAACATTCTGACTCTTGAATGGTGTGAGGCGTAATTTTCTGTTGGCCAATTTCCAAGATTTTTAACTTTTGCATATGAATGCTGATTTATTTCTTTATTAAATTTAAAGTCTCCTGATTCAACTAAAAGAATATTTTTCTCTTCTAATTTTAATAATTGAGACAAAGCTAGCCCTGCAATTCCTGCTCCAATAATAACTATGTCATAATTTTCTTTTAGTTGGGCTTTGTTAATGATCATTTGTAAACAATGAACAGTAAGTAGAATTTATTTGAAATAATTTTTTTATTTTTCATTATTATTATTTTAGTTGTGAAAAAACTAATTAATTCTCAGTATTTATTGATATCATTCTTTTTTCTAATTTTGTTAATTCCCGAAAATAGTAGTTCAATCTTACCATCTATACCTTTGAATAATAGTTTAGAGATATTAATCGCTATTTTAATGATTGGCTTAGTTGTTAAATTAAGAAATAACAAAAAAGTTTTTACTATTTTATTTTTCACAACCCTTTTACTTAAACTTGTTTTGCTTTTACTGCCAACAGATATGTGGAAACTTTGCTACCAAGATGATTTAATAAAAAGATTTCCTGGTGAAATTGGACAAAGTATTGACAATCAACTTGAATGTGAAAAAGTTTATCATTTAAATGTTCAAAGTAGTTCATCTTTAGCTAGAGAAATAAATTTCTATTCTAATCCTGACTCGGAGTGGCTAGGAGCTAATGGATCAAATTTTAATCTTAGTTTTCTTAACAATAAAAAATTTAACTTTAAAAGTAACGGTGATTTTGATAGAAGATGGCTTCCTTTTTCATTGACAGTTAGTAAAGATTTTGATTCAAAAACTGAATCCTTAAGAATAGTGTATGTAGGTGATCTGACAGTTTATAAAAATAATGAGAAAGTTTATGAAGGAAAATCATACTTAAAAAGTAACGAAATTCAAATTAATGAAGTGAACAATAGAACTCTCGAAATTGTGTATAAATTTGAAAAGAGTAAAGGTGAAGAAATAAGACTTTTAGCCACAAATTCTAGAGGTTATCCTCCTGATTTATACGGTAAGCTTCAAGTATTTGACTCAAACTCAAAGATTTATAAAACTGAAAAAACAATTGTAACTAGTTTTGTGGAAGCAATTTTTATTCTATTAATTTTTTATTGTTTATTTTCTTTAAGTATTGGTAAGAATAAAAATGATTTAATTAATTTTCTTATCAGCAAAAAAGTTCTTGGTATTTTTTATTTTATACTTATATTCTTCGTTTTATCACCTTCAAGAATTGAATCATTTCCAGTATTATTGATCTTCGACTCTTTCAGTATTTTTATATATTTAAGTACATTTTTAATTTTTTACTTTTATGATTTAAAGCCTTTTGAAATGTTTCTGGTCAGTTTAGCCGTTACTTTTTTATTAATGGACTTGGACTATAAGCTTTACAATGAATATATAAGACCAGGTGGTTCCGATTCTTTAACTTATGAATACTTTTCTAGGTTGATACATGAAGGAAGCTTTTTTCAAGGGGGTGAAGATGTTTACACATATTCTCCAGCTGCAAGATACTTTATTTATTTTTCTCACATAATATTTGGTGAAAAATTAAAGTATTTATTTATAGCTCTTAATGCGCTCGTGGCATATTTGGCTGTTCTAGACAATAAGTTTAAGTTTGATAGGAAGAATATTTTTATATATCTTGCGTTTATATATCTTACATCAAATGCAATAAATCGTATTTTTATTTTTGGTATGTCAGAAATATTTTCTCTTGTATTGTTAATGATATATTTCAAATCAGAACGATTAAAATCTACTTTCCCCATATTTTCTGGATTAATTCTAGGTTTAGCCTTAATCAACAGGCCAATTTTAGCTCTTGGAATATTGGTAATAGCTTTAGTTACAAAAAACCGAAAGACTATTTTGTCTTTTTTATTTGTAACAACTATTCCATTTTTTCATAATTTATTTTATGGAAGTAAATTTACAATTTTCACAGAGGACTGGAACTACCAAGGAGATGTCCTAGGAGAAAATTTCACCTATCTAGAACAAATAACTCAAATTATTGAAACAGCTACAAAAAATTTTCATTATATTGTAATGAATCCATTTTATTACGATATATATATGAGGGTCGGCAGACTGCTGCCTTTTATTTTTTTAACTGCTATTGTTATATTCTTTTATATACTATTTCAAAAAAGAACAAACTTAAATTTCTCAAAAGAGTTAATAAATTTACTACCTACGATTCTATTTGTGGCTCCACTTGCAATTTATGATCCAACATTTTTCTATCCACGATTTTTACTTATCCCACATATAACTTTTCTGTTATATTGTCAAAATCTAAAAAACGAATATAGCTAATTACCGGTTATAAAGTATATAATCATCAATAACTATGAAAAAAGTTACAGAAATTAACTTCTTAACATTGTCGATAGTTATTTCATCATTGTTTTTTATTCCTGTTTTTTTGAGAGCTAACATTGGATCTGATTGGGACTCTTATGCTCTTATTGGTACATATATTAATTTCATAGATTCTGGAATTTACATTCCCTCTAGACCACCAGGATTTCCTGTATTTGAGATTCTCATTGGATTAATGTCATACATATCAAATTACTTGAGTCTGAATAATTTTGAACAAGGGTTGTTGATTATTCAATTTCTGACTTTAATTTCTTTAAATGTATTAATCTATAATTTTTTTAATAAGATCGGAAATAATAAGAGTCTCTTTTTCTTTTTAATTGTTCTATCACCAATTTATTTAATATCCGGACTAAGTGTTATTGATTATTTTTTAGGCAGTTTATTTGGATTCTCTGCTCTTTACCTAGCATTGTATAAAAATGATTTAAATTATCATCAAATTTTAATATCTGTACTTTTATCACTTGCTATAGGAGTGAGATTAAGTAACGTAATATTTCTTTTTGTAATATTGATTTTATTTTTAATCAAAAAAGAAAACCTAAGCAAAATTTTTATAGTTGGATTTACTACAGTTGTGTTAAGTGGTTTTTTATATTTTCCATTTTATAATAATTTATACAATTTTTACACTGATACAAACATTTACAGCTCAATATCAGAAATGTCATGTGTAATCAATCTAACCAATACTAATCATGATTTAATCGGAAGGTTGGGGAGATTCATACTTAAACAAATAAACTATTTTGGAACTTTAGGATTTATATTTTTTCTAATCTTATTAAAAGATATAAAAATAAAAATCAATAACACTACAACTTCTCTTTTCTTAATATTTTTATTTTTTCAATTAAGCTTTTTGAGACTTCCAACAGAGGAAGGACATCTGATTCCAGCTTTTATAGCATTAATGATTATGCTCAATCAGTTAAGTCAATATAATTTAAAAATACTGATAGCTGCAGTTATCTTTACATTCTTAAGTAATTTCATTGATATAAAATTTTATGAAGTAGATCAGATTGATTCTGCTTCAGAAATAACTTTAAATTTGTCTGTCGAAGAGGGTTTTTTTGTTGAAGATTATAAGTTAAGAAACTTAAGAGGAGTAGATAAAGAATTCAATTATTCTAATTCTCAATCTACACTTTTTGATGCATGGAAGAACGGTTGTCCAAATTGATAAAAAGAGATAGTATTGCCATGGTTTTGTATGCAAGGTTTCCTTCAGAAATGGCATATAGTCACCACATAATACAAGTTGCTAAGGGTTTTGTGGAAAATAATTGCGATGTAAATATTTATTACCCAAAAACCTACAACAAAAAGACTTTAAAAGAAACGCCTGAAGAATATTATGGTAACTTAACAAATATTAGATTTATCCAAATAAATAATGTTGATATAACTAGCTTTAAGATTTATGAAATTTCACCAAATTTTGTAAAAAAAATCCTTTTCAGTTTAAATACATTTATTTGGTCAAGAAAACTTAAGAAAAATAGAAATGAAAATTTTATTTGGTCAACAAATCCTAACATATTGGTTGTTGCAAAAAAATATTTTAAACATGTCATTTATGAAAAACACGGTCAGGCAAAATATATTCAAAAACTTTCTATTTCGATTCTTAAAAAATCTAAAAATACTTTGATGATTGGTGTTACAGAATTTGCTTTTAATGAACTCTCAAAAGATTTCAATAATGCTCTATATCTTACAAATGGAGTAGACAAAAACTTTATTTCTCAAAAAGAAAAAGTTTTACCATCAAACCGTGTGACTATTGGATATATTGGAATGTTGGAAACATATGGTGTTGATAAAGGAGTTTTAAATTCAATTAAAGAAATAAATAAACTTTCAATAGCAACGAAGTTGAACATAGAAGTTATTGGTGGGCCAGAAAATAAGTTAAATGAATTAAGAGATTTTATTAAGACAGGCAGTCAAGATAAAAACTATTTAGTAAAATCAAGTATTCCTCATAGTGAAGTATCCGAAGTGTTGAGAAATTTTGATATAGGAATTGTCCCCTATCCCAACGATAGTCATATGAACAAGTATGCTTCGCCGATGAAGATTTTCGAAATGGCAGCTTGTGGTGTTCCAATTCTTGCTTCAGATATAAAATCACATAAAGAGTTAGAAAAATTTAACTTAGGAATCGTTTACTTTAAAAATGGTAATTTTGCTGACTTTTCCTTAAAGCTGCAGGAGCTTATCTTAGATGCAGATTTACGAAAAAAACTAACTGAGTTGTCATTAAAGAATATAGTTAATTTATCCTGGGATAAAAGGATGGAAACAGTTCTAACTAGCGCTCGTAGCTCAACTGGATAGAGCACCTGACTTCGGATCAGGGGGTTGTGGGTTCGAGTCCTACCGAGCGCGCTTAATTAAAATAATCTAAAATTTTATTTACCCTTTTTTTCATGGAATAATCTTGAACCGTTAAGGGTGTTTGATTTTTTTTATTTAAAGCACTCTTAAGTGCTAATTGAAACGAATTAAAGTCATTAGGATGATAAAAATCTATATCATCACTTAATGGAAGATTTCTGTGGCTATTTAAATCTGTTGCAACAACATTTAATCCCGAAGCCAAATATTCAAAATATTTTAGTGGAGAAGTGTAGAGGTCTGCATGTCTTGAAGTGTTGTTAATCAACAATCCTACTTTTGCAGTAGAAAGTATCTCACCAACCTGTTTTTGATTTAATTTTTGTAATATTTGATAATCTACATTTGATTTACTATTAATTATTTTTTCTTCTACTGATTTGATTCCTTTTTCATCTGATGAAATGATAATAATTTTTAGGTCGCTCATTTCTAGCTTTAATGTGTTTTCAAAGATAATTTCGAGTCCTCTGGATTCTCCAAATCTATATAAAGATCCTGCGTAAACAACATGATTTTTTTTCTCTGATTGATTATAGAAAAAGTCATCATCATACCCGCTACTTACTACTCCAACTTTGGCCTCATTGTGTGGCTGTAATTCTTTTTTAATATCATCAGTTAGTGCTATTACTTTTG
>CEQL01033153.1_pt1 | contig 10110 bp, 10 predicted proteins | sample 356281 | NCBI WGS metagenome assembly CEQL01 (sample SAMEA2621203, study PRJEB7988) | marine metagenome | biome: marine biome (ENVO:00000447); feature: surface water layer (ENVO:00002042); material: "saline water (ENVO:00002010), including plankton (ENVO:xxxxxxxx)" | depth 5 m
GATAATTCTGAAAGTATTCATGAAAATAATTTTGTAAAAATTCCAGCCAATTGGAGGAATGATAAATTAAATGAAAAATGGACAAATCTATTCAAAATTAAACAAGAAGCAAATATTGCTATTGAAGAGAAAAGAGCTAACAAAGAAATTGGATCAAGTTTAGAGGCAGAAATAAAATTAATCTTAAAGAAAGATAAATTCGAACTTCTAGATAAATTAGATTTGGCAGATTATTTTATCGTTTCAAAAGCGGAAAAAGAAGTTTCAAATAATGAGGATATTAAGATTGAAGTGAAAAAAGCCCAAGGAAAAAAATGCGAAAGATGTTGGAAAATTTTAGAGAAAAAATGTGAAAGATGTTCGACAGTTCTCCAGTAAAATAGAAAGTTTATATCTTGATTGATCTTAAAGAAATAAAAAACAAAATTCTGATAAAAGAAAATTTATTTTTTCTTTTAATTATCCTAATAATTTTTGCTCTTGATAGATATTCAAAAATAGAAATTATAAAAAATTTTAGTGAAGACAGCTTTTATTATAATAATTTTTTAAACTTTGATTTAATATGGAACACGGGAATAGGCTTTGGATTGTTTAGTTCTGACTCAGCAATTTTTTATAATATAATTTCTGGTATAATTATTTTAGTGATAATTTTCTTAATAATTGTAGCATTAGCGGCTCAAAAATTTGATAAAATAATTTTTTCAATAATTATTGGTGGTGCTTGTGGGAATTTTTATGACAGATTAATTTATAATGCAGTACCAGATTTCATAGATCTACATTATAATAATTTTCACTGGTTTACTTTCAATGTTGCAGATATATTCATATCAATTGGAATATTAATATTTTTAATAAGAAATTTTTTTACTGAAAATTGATAAATGAAAAATATAAATTTATTGTTAATTATTTTTTTTCTTTTAAATTCTTGTAGTGGATTTAAAGATGCTGGAAAAGTGTTGAGAAATGAAAAAATAAGAACAACGGATGAATTTTTAATTAAAAAACAAGAACCACTTGTTCTACCTCCAGATTTTAACAAAATACCAAAACCAGACAGTTTATCCAAAAGTAAGATTGATGATAAAGCGAGAATTAAAGATATTCTTAAAAACAAAAATATTGATAGCAAAAAACAAAAAGGAAGCACAACTTCTGTGGAACAAACTATAATAGATAAAATACGCTAGTGAAAAAAAAAGATTTACTTATAACTAACAATATTAAAGATAAATATTATAGAAAAAAACTTATACAAAAATATTCAAAAAATTTTACAAAAGTAATATCGGAAATTAAGTTTGATGTTGCAAACTCTAAAAAAACTTTGAATATTATAAACAAAAAATTCAAATTTAATTTTAAAATCAAGGATCTAAAAAAATTTAAAAAATTTAATTCAATTGTATTTATTGGAATGGGAGGATCTATTCTAGGTGCCGAGGCAATTTATAATTTTTTAGAAAAAAAAATAAAAAAAAAAATTTCTTTTTTAGATGATATTAATTATGAGAAAATTTTAGACTTAAAAAAAAATGGTAATTTTAGTAAAACACTCTTTATAGTCATCTCAAAGTCCGGAAATACAATTGAGACAATTTCTAATCTTTTTTCTTTAAATATAGTAAGGAAAAATTCAAATAACTTAATTTTTATTTCTGAAAAAAAAAATAATTTTGTTTTTAACTTAGTTAAAAAATTAAATCTATTTTATATAGAACATAAAAATTTTATCGGTGGAAGATTTTCAGTATTATCTGATGTGGGTCTGATCCAAGGCTACTTAATGGGTATTGATATTCAAAAATTTAAAACTAAAGTTCATAGTTATTTAAAAGGAAAAGAAGAATTATTTTTAAAAGAAAGTTCAATTAAATTAGCAAGTATTTATTCTTCAAAAAAGTTAAATAATATTATTTTTATTAATTACGCTCCAGAACTCGAAAAATTTTTATTTTGGTGTCAGCAACTGATTGCTGAAAGTTTAGGAAAAAAAAATAAAGGATTTCTTCCTATGATTTCTAATGCACCTAAAGATCACCATAGTTTACTCCAACTTTATCTAGATGGTCCCAAAGATAAAATATTTTATGTATTTAGTAACAATTTACACACTAAGGAAAAACTTAAATTAAAAAAAACTACAAGGTCAAATAATTTTTTAGATCAAAAAACTTTAAGTGACATAAAATCAGCACAGAAAAATGCCTTAATTAATACCTTTGAAAAAAAACAAATACCATTTCGAGAATTTAAAATAAATAAAATTAATGAAGAGACCCTTGGAAAACTTTTTTCTTATTTTATCTTAGAAACAATTATAATTGGAAAACTAACTAATGTTAATCCTTATGATCAGCCAGCTGTTGAACAGGTAAAGGTATTTACAAAAAAACTTCTTAGTTAAAGAAAGCAAAAATAATCTTTGATCTCCCGTATCTTTTTGTATCAACAATATTAATATAATTCTCAAAAGTATCCTTTGTTTTGTTATCTCTATGAATTACAATAATATTTTTTTTGAAATATATTCTATTTTTTTTAATTAATTTAAAAATTTCTAAAAAATTTTTGTTTAAAAACGGTGGATCAAAAAAGAAAATATTATATTTCTCTTTTTCATGTTTTAAGATATTTTCTATTTTGTCATGATAAACTGTTGATCTTTCTAAAATATTAAGTTTGGTTAAATTTTTTTTTAAAATATTTACGGCATTTTTATTTTGTTCAATAAATGTAACTTTTTTAGCTCCTCTAGATAAACATTCAATTCCAAAAGAACCAATTCCAGAATATAAATCTAAAATATTTGATTGCTCCATATCTATATTAATTAATTTTGAATGTTTTAAAATATTAAAAATATTTTCTCTGACTGCATCTTTAAGAGGTCTAGTAACAGAATTTTTTAAATAATAGATTGGTCTACCTTTTAACGAACCAGTTATTACTCTCATTTTAATTAATTAATAACTCTCCATCCAATATCTTTTCTAAAAAAACCTTTTCTCCAATTTATTTTTTTAATAATTGAGATTATTTTTCCTCTTATTTTAACATATTTATTTCCAATTGATGTAATATTCAAAACTCTTCCTCCATTTGAAAGTAGAGAACTATTTTTAAATTTTGTACCTGCATGATAAATAAAATCATTTTTTGATAGTTTTACTTTATCAAGATTTTTGATCTTCTCATTAATAGTATATTTATTTGGATATCCTCTTGAACATAATACAATGGTCATGCTTTTTTCTTTTTTCCATGTAATTTTGACTTTTTCTAATTTATTATTTACTGAATAATGTATTACTCTCATTAAATCGGTTTTTAATCTAGGCAAAATGACTTGGCACTCAGGATCGCCCATTCTTATATTATACTCAATTAGATATGGTTCATTATTTTTGATCATTAAACCAACATACAAAAATCCTGTATATGAATTTCCACTTTGTTTTAAAGCTAATAATGTAGGTTTAACAATTTTATCAATTATTTTTTTCTCAACTATTTTATTAACTATTGGAGCAGGCGAGTAAGCGCCCATGCCTCCAGTGTTTGGTCCTTTTTCTTTTTCATAAACTCTTTTATGATCCTGAGCAGTTCCAAAAAATTTAAAATTATATTTATCAACAACTAGGAAATAACTAGCTTCCTCACCTTCTAAAAACTCCTCTAATATAAGTTTTTTAGATGATTTAAATTTACCTTTAAATATTTCTGATGAAATCTTTAATACTTGGCTTTTATTCTTGCAAACTGAAACACCCTTGCCAGATGCTAAACCATCTGCTTTAACAACCACTGGAAATTTACAGTCTTTGAGAAATTTTATTACATTATTTTTTTTTACACAAACCTTAAATCTTGCTGTAGGAATTTTATTTTTTAAACATAAATTCTTCATAAATACCTTCGAGCCTTCTAATTTTGAGGCATACTTATTTGGTCCAAATACCTTAATTTTATTCTTTTTTAAAAAATTTACTATGCCTCTTACCAAAGGCTCTTCCGGTCCAACAATAACTAAATCAATTTTGTGAAATTTAACAAGTGATAAGATCTTATTAAAATTTAAAATATTTACATCTATATTTAGAGCTAATTTAGAGGTTCCCGCATTGCCCGGAAAGCATACTATTTTATTAACTAATCTTGACTCGTGGATTTTTTTACATAACGCATGTTCTCTCCCTCCACTTCCAATTAATCCAATATTCATGTTTAGATATTTACTATATAATTTATAGATGGGTAAAAAAAAAGCTAAACTTATTTTTAAACACAACTATTTTGAAATTCTCGAGGAGGGCGATTATGTTCTTTGCGCTATATCAGGAAAAGAGATTTTATTAAGTAATTTAACTTACTGGAATGTTGATTTACAGGAAGCATATTTTTCTCCAGTCGAGGTAAATAAAAGGTTTAAAAGTATTAAAAATTAATTTAGGTTATTTCCATCTATTGTGCGTCCAAATCCATTGATCAGGATTTTTTTCAATCATCTTTTCAAGAATTTTATTTAATTTAACTGTAATTTCTAACTTATTTTGAAAATTTTTTGAGTCTAGTTCTTTTTGAAATTCAATAATAAACGTATTATTTTCTTTTCTTTTTATAAAAACAGGCACGATTGATAAATCAAATTTTTGAGCTAACTGAGCAGGTAAAGTTGTTGTAAGAGCTTCTTTATTAAAAAATTTTATTCTTTCGCCTTCACTCACTCTTTGATCTACCATTAAAGCTATACTATGATTCTTTTTTATATATTGAATTGCTTCTCTTACGCCAGACACTCCTTTTTTAATTTGATTTTTACATATATATTTTTTTCTTAAATACTCCATAAAAGGGTTTAAAAAAAAATTATTTAGTGGCCTATAGATAGTTGCTAATTTTATATTTTTTTTTGTCATTTCCATAGACATTAACTCAAAATTTGCAAAATGACCCGATACAAATATTACTGGTTTTTCATTAGATAAAAATAAAATTCTCTCTAAACCCACTATTTCTACGTGGTAATTAGATTTTCTTAGATGATCTAAAAAAATATATTCTATAAATGTCATTCCATAATTTTTCCACATATTATTTATTATTTCTTTTTTTCTAAGAGAACTTATTTTGTCAGAAAAAATTTTAAGATTATTCTCAATTGTATTTTTAGATTTAAAAAAAGGCCCTAAATTTAAAAAAATAAATGAAAACAATTTTCTTCCAATTTTTAAACCCACAATTCGGGCTATAAAAAAAAATATATATATGAAGACTGCTTGAATAAAATAACTTAAATTTTTAATCATAAATATCTTTTATCTTTCTAATTAGCTCTTCTTTTTTTTCTACTTCTACTGAGAGTTTTAGATATTGAAATTCACTTAAATTAAATCTTCTAATTTTATAATAATCTTTCTCCGTCATTAAAATTTGGTAATTTTTTTCTTTCGCTATCTTTAAAATATTCTCAATCTCTTTTTTTGAAAAAATATAATGGTCAGGATAAACCAATTTTTTTTTAATAATTAAACCGTTGTTCTCGATTAATTGAAAAAAATTTTCTGGATTTCCAATACCAGCTATAGCTAATATTTCTTTACCTTTAAATTTATCTATATTTACAGGTATATAATGTGAGTAAAATATATCTAGATAAGGATTAATTTTTAAAATTTTTTTTTCAAATTCAAAATTTTTTTCCCCATTTATTATTATTATATTTGCTTGTATCAATGAATTTAAACTATCTCTAAGTGGACCTGCTGGTAAAACAAATCCATTTCCAATCAATTGATTTTGATTAAAGCAAATAATATTTAACTTCTTTTTTATAGAATAATCTTGAAAACCATCATCTAATATTACTGTGTCAAAGTTAGAAAACTCTGCTCTTTTTATAGCCTCAACTCTACTATTTGATGTGATCAGCTGATCAAAATGCTTTTTTATCATATTATATTCATCCGAATGAGATTTATAAAATTTTCTTATTATTACTGGTTTTTTTTTTATTTTTAAAAGATTATTAGCTAAAAAAATTGCAAAAGGAGTTTTTCCAGTCCCACCTAAATATATATTACCGATACATATAACTGAAATTTTAAATTTAATAGATTTGATAAGTTTTTTTCTTAAAAAAATAATTAATAAAGTAATCAAGGTAAATGGTAAAAGAAAATAAGATACAAAACTCTTATTCTTATCCCAAAATTTTGGTTTATATATTTTCATTCATTAAATATTTTTCAATTATATTTATTGTCTTAGTAAGAGTTTCTTGGCTATAATTTTCAATTATTTTTGAGAATTTATCCTCGTCTTTTTTAGGAGATAATAAATCATTTTTTATATAGTTGGATAAATTTAAATAATCATTAATTTGTTTCGAAATATTATGTTTGCTTAATATGTTGTAAATTTCCTTGAAGTTTTGAACGTAAGGACCATGATAAATTTTACAACCTAAATTTGCAGCATCTAAAGGATTCTGACCACCTTGGAGTCTTAATTCTTTGACTAATGATTTTCCTATAAAAACACTTTTAATATATTTATAGTAATTTTGTAAAATACCAAAAGAGTTTAAAATTAAAATTTCACTATCTAAAGAAATAATTTCATTATCATTTAAAATTTGACTACGTATACCGTTTTTTTCACAAAGATATTTTATCTTTTTAGCCCTATCAATATGTCTAGGCGCAATAATAGTTTTTATATTTTCAAATTCTTTTTTGAGTTCCTTATGAGTTTGAATACAAAAATTATCCTCTCCTACATGAGTGCTTGCTGCAAGCCAGAATTTATTCTCTAATAAAATTTTTTTATTTTTGTTTATTATCTTTCGAACATTTGTTCTTTTGATAAGCTTTATATTTCCATAAAAAAAAACATTGCTTGCTCCAAGTCTATCTAAATAATTTTGTGTTTCGGAATTAGATGATAAGCAGATATTAATTTTGCTAAAAATTTTTTTTGCACTTTTTGGAAACATCATCCATCTTGAATAACTTTTAGAGGTAATTCTAGCGTTTATTAAAGCAATTGGTATTTTTCTTTTATAAGTAAATGTAATTAAATTAGGCCAAATTTCCGAGTCTACTAAAAATAATGCGTTAGGTTTATGAATATCTAAGAATTTACTTATTAAGAAACCTACATCCAAAGGAAAAAATCGATGGTGTACATTATTATATTTTTTTAATTCTTCTTTTGCTACATGACTGGAGCTTAAAGTTGTTGTGGTGATTAAAAATTCTAATTTTTTATTTTTATTATTTAATTCATCTATAATTGGTAAAATACTTTTAAATTCACCAATGCTTGCAGCATGTAACCAAAAAAGTTTTTTATTTTTATCTTTACTAAATTTAAAAGAAGAGCTAAAAATTTTTTCTTTATACCTTTTTGGGTCTTCTTTTTTTAAAATTTTTCTTAAATAAATTAAAATACATAGTACCGGATAGAGCAACGAAGTTAAAACTCTATAAAAAACTAACATTTTACCTTAATTGTTGTTTATACAAAGATTTGTATTCATTACAATTATTAATTAAAAGTTCATGGGTACCTGACTCAATTATTTCACCATTTTTTAAGACAAAAATTTTATCTGCTTTATGAATAGTAGATAATCTGTGAGCTATAACTAAAGTTGTCTTATTTTTTGTTAAATTAATTATTGCATTTTGAACAATTTTTTCTGAGTCAGCGTCTAGTGAGGAGGTAGCTTCATCTAAAAGTATAATAGGAGACTCTTTGAGGATTGCTCTAGCTATCGATATTCTTTGTTTTTGGCCACCAGATAATCTGACACCATTTTCCCCAATAGTAGTCTCAAATTTATTAGGCAGCTTTTCAATAAACTCATTAGCCGCAGCAAAGTCACAAGCTTTTTCAATTTCCTCTTGTGTTGCTGTCTCTCTCGCATAAGAAATATTATTTTTAATAGTATCGTCAAACAAAATTATATCCTGACTTACTAGTGAAATATTTTTCCTTAAAGAGCTCAATTTAACCTTTGAAATATCTTGATTATCAATCTTGATAACACCTCTTTGCGGATCGTAAAATCTAGGCAACAAATTGAGTATAGTGCTTTTTCCTGCACCACTATGACCCACAAAAGCTGCCATAGAGCCTCCTTCAATTAAAAAATTTATATTTTTAATTGTTTGTTTTTCTGTCGTTTCATATTTAAAAAAAACATTTTGAAAATTAATATTATTTTTTTTAATTAAAAGATCCGGTAATTTAATATCTTCTTTAATTTTAATTTCTTTATCAATTATTTTGCTTATTCTCTTAAAAGCCGTTGCCCCTTGATGGACAGCTAGGTTTATGGTCGCTAAAGATCTTATAGGTTGATAAGCTAACATCATTGCAGCAAGAAATGAAAAAAAATTATTTACTTCTAACTCTCCGGCAGCAATCAATAACCCCGAAAAAGCTATAAACCCTGCAATCATAATACCAGTTAGCGTTTCCATTAGTGGTGCAGCTCTGATCATAACACTTGCTGTCTTGATATTTTTTTCCATCATGTCTCTAATTACTTTTTTAGCATCATCATTTACCTTATCTTCTTTTTGATAAACTCTAATCATTCTGGAACCCTTAAATATTTCAGATAAAAAAGTGATTAGAGCGCCAGAGGCTTCACCCGCTTTTCCTACTGCTTTACCAATTCTTTTTCCTAACGATTTTGCTAATCCAGCGGCAAGAGGCATCATAAGCATTGCAAATAATGCTAATTTCCAATTTTGATAAAACATTACACTTACTAGAGCAATTACTGAAAAGCTATCTTTCATCAAGTTTAAGACTGCTGTACTAACAAGATTTTGCACTTGACCAGAGTCATACATTACATTTCCAACGTATTTACCAGAGTGTCTGTTATCCAAGGTTTGTATATCTGACTTTATTATATTATTTGCTATTTGAGCTTTAATAGTCCCAGAAACTTCCTCTCCAACTCTTATTATGATTAATCTTGCAAGATAAAGAGATATTCCTTTTCCAGCGAATGCTACAATGATAAGAATAGGTATTAGCCAAGAAAGGGTTGTATTTTTTTCTATAAAAATTTTTTTAACTGCAGGATCAAGAAGCCAAGCAATACCAGATGTGCTTGCAGCAACCACAATCGATAATAATAAAGCTAAAAAAATTCTATTAAGATAATTTTTAACATATTCTCTATAAAGTCTTTTCAAAATCAGTTTAAGTTCTTTATATTCCATAATTTATACCTTTTAAGTAAATTCCAAAAAAAAGAAGTAAGCCAGAAAAATTATTTATTTTAAAAGTATTTAAGCATGAGGTCGGGTTATTGATTTTAAAATTATATATCTGATAAACTAAACTTATTGCAAAAAAAGAAATTAAAATATTAGATAAAACAAACTGAATTTCTAAAAATAAATAGAATACTAAAAAAATAGTCGTTAAATAACTGGTTGCTACAAAAAGCTTCATATTTTTCTTGAATTTAATTGCTGTAGACTTAACTCCTATGATTTCGTCATCTGACATATCTTGTGCACCATAAATGGTGTCATATCCCAATGTCCAAAATATGGCTGCAATATAAAGTATAATGATTTCTTGGGAAACATTATTATTTATTGAAGCCCAAGCCATTACAATTCCCCAATTAAAAGTAATTCCTAAAAAAAGTTGGGGCCAATATGTAATTCTTTTCATGAATGGATATGAAAATGCTAAAATCATTGAGCTTAAACCAAGCATAATTGTTAAAAAATTAAATTGAATTAGTATCAAAAAAGCTAATACGCAAAGTATTAGAACGTAAATTAAAGATCTCATTATAGAAACTTTACCAGATGCAATTGGTCGTAATTTTGTTCTTTTAACTTTTTTATCAAAATCTTTATCGACTATATCATTTACAATACATCCCGCACTTCTCATTAAAACTGATCCTAAAAAAAATAACACCAAATGTAGAAAAAAAATTTTAATGTCTTGTCGTAAAATAAAAGCGTAAGCTAATCCCCAAGAACACGGCCAAAATAATAGCATGAACCCAATTGGTTTATTAAGTCTTGTTAATTCTATGAAAATTTTTAAATC
>CEQL01149083.1_pt1 | contig 10103 bp, 12 predicted proteins | sample 356281 | NCBI WGS metagenome assembly CEQL01 (sample SAMEA2621203, study PRJEB7988) | marine metagenome | biome: marine biome (ENVO:00000447); feature: surface water layer (ENVO:00002042); material: "saline water (ENVO:00002010), including plankton (ENVO:xxxxxxxx)" | depth 5 m
TCGTCGTCTTCCTCCGGTTCAGAAACATCTGCGCCTAGCACAGATACGTCTCAAAACACGTCTAGTCATTCCAACTACCAAAGTTCCATTAGCAATGCAAATATATTAAACGGTGGAAATTTAACACTCCAATATGCAAACAATCAACTAACCATGTGTCCAAGTAAAGCAACTGGTTACGATATTAGTCAAGTTATTTTAACCGAAGGAACTTATGACAATACCACATTATTAAACAAGATCCAAGCAAAGATTAGTGAATATTTCGAAGAAAAAGAAAATGATCCTACGCAATTAGTTCCCAAACAAAAGCTATTAGATGACATTGAGTTTTACTCCAAACAATATAGCCCTATGGATGCGTATCATATGGAACTATTGAAAGAACTTATATTTTATGGTTTACAAGTTATTGTTCCCGGTCTTCCATCCGAAGTATCTAATGATCAATCAAGTGTGACCCCTCATTTTTATGTTGAATGGCGGCCGTTTCTAAAATATCAGTAAAGTATATGAAGTTCCAAGAATCATTTTCCTATCATAGTACCCATTTTTATTACGGTCTCATCACCTTGTTATATTTAGGTTATATTGTATCCTTTTTAGGCGTTTATTATGTGGCCCCCGATTACACGGAAACGTTGTCCATTATTATCCGTTTGTTCGTTGCCTTGGTTTTATTGATCCGATTTAATCCTATGGTCAAGGTAAAAATAAACAACAACGATCGTCTGCTGATAAGTGCAGTTGCGTTTTTCTTAATATTAAACACAACCATTACGGAATATATATTTCATTATGTCAATAAAATGAAAAACGGTTTGTTTTTTTAGATAATATCATATAGTATCAAATATGATATTGTTTTAGGTGTTTATGACAAACAAAAATTAAATCATGATTTAATATATAAAATGAAAGATTATGAAACTACGATTGGATATACAAAAGATAGATTAGCTGCAATGTTTTTTTTGCTTTTTGCTATTTTATTAAATTTTGTTGAAGATTTGAATACATTAAAAAATGCTTTTATAATTACATTAATCATCGGATTTTTTATTGATGGAACATTTATTATAAATCCAAACTACCATTTTGAAAAATTCGGAAATAATATACCTACTTATGTTGTGACATTAGGAACTATTGCATTTATAACATTAATTATAATTTATAGAAAAGAAATAAAATTTACTATATAGTAATAGAACATGATTCAAGATATTATCGATGCATACAAAGATGACCCAGAACTACAAAATACATTGGAAATCCAAGAGCTTATTCAAAAAAACGAGCATATTTCCTATTTGCAAAACAAAACAATGGAATCTTTTGCAAAAGAAATACTCGACTTATTGAAAGAAGAATTTGACGACAGTGATTTCATTAAAACAGCGCTATATAAACTGAAAGAATATCGTTACGTGGAAAACATATGTGATTTGTTTAAAGGAAAACATGTTCGATGGATACGATTGGAAACCACACCCCGATTAACCAACGGAGGTGTGGTGGTCGATATTCGATTTGGTAAAAAAGGCATGCAAATACTTGTAAAATCCAATACAAATAAATTTATGCAAATCGGATTCGATGATTGTTTGTTTTTTCAGAAATTAAATGAAGACGAATTGATGATATTGGGATTACAAGAGTTTGCACTTTCTGGTTCCTGATTTTTTATTTTTCCTGCGTTTCAATGTTTTCGGGGTTTTTTCATTTTTGAAAAATATATACTCACGAATATGATACATCAACTTCTTGGACACGTCCAAATAATAATTTTTATTTTTAGCGTTATTTAATAACGGGACCATTTGCTCATTTTGTTTGTATTTTTCCATAATTATTTTTGTAATATTGGTTTTTGTATCTTCCATAGAAGTCAAAAAGGTTTTTCCAATCGAACTATCAAAAAATCGGTTTAAAATGGTTTGAAAACTAAGAAAGTGATAATAAGGGGAAGGTTGAATATAATACACGCTGTCTTGTTTCATTTTTGGATATAATGCATTGTCTACAAAACAAATATCAGATTGATCTGATATTAAAACGCATTTCACAAATTCATCGTATATTTTGTTTTGCGTAGTTCGTTTTGTTTCAACTATTTTATTATTTACTTTAAACGACAATACAATATTGTTTACCAGATTCGTCAATTTCAATTTCTTTTCCAAATAATCCATAATATATTTTGCCCATGTCTCTGGAATGCATTGATTATTTGTGTATATGAAAAATCCGTCACATATTTTCTGTTTTTTCTTCAAATGAATGTAACGAAGAATATGAAAAATCCCTGGGCGGAAAAACTCGATATACAAATCCAACAAATCGTCAATAATATGTAACGCATTTTCAAACATCTTTTTTTTGCATTTTCTTTGAACAAAATTTAATATATTGCATAATAAATATAAATCTTGGAATGATCCAATTGTTTCGTCCAAATCAAAGACAAAGTATTTATGCTTTTGCATTTTAGCATTACGGCGTAAATGTTTCCCTACATATACTTGAACAGAATCATCCATTAGTTATATTATAAACACAAATCGTTTTTCCAAAGTATATTAAAGCTATATGTCTCTAAATACCCATATGGATCGTGTTGAACAATTAGAAAGTATTCAAAATAAAGCACGTCAATTATTCGCCAAAAAAAATGCTGATTACGGAGATGCCTTTGCAAAATATGGTGTTATTGGTGTTTTAATGCGTATTGAGGATAAAATACAACGCGCACTTTCTATCAGCAAATCTCAAATACAATTAGTACAAGACGAACGTATGGAGGATACGCTTCTCGATTTACATAATTACGCCGCTATGGCTCTAATGCTTTTACATGAACAATAAATATACAAATATTTTGTATTTATATATTTTTAAACACCTGTAGATCCGAACCCACCAGCTTGACGTGTTGAATTTTCTAGTTGATCAATATTAATAATATTCACAATTATCGGTCGCAAATCATTTGAACATATTTGTAAAAGACGCGTATATCTTTCAATATGATATGAATTTGGTGATAAATTACGAAATCCGCCTGTAATATTTCCACGATAACCGCTATCAATAATACCTACATGATTTGCAATAGACAACGGTGTTTTACATAAACTCGAACGAGGATACAAATAGTAACTTGTAAATACCCATTTATCATGAATAGGATCGTATATCTTCATTTGACACATGACATCCATCGATACAAACTTCGTTTTAACAGAATTCACTATTTCATCCTCGGGAAAGTGTAAATCAAAACCGGCATCAGGAAAGCGATTATTTAACACACTCTCGTTATGTTTTTCAACACTTTGCGTAACAACATCAATGAAATCGCTATCATTGTTATTAATATAAAGCTCTAAAAGAGCGTGCGTTTTGGAAACATTTTCAACCGAGTGCATATTTTATTAATATATAATTATATTCTTTATATTTTTTTGATTCAATTTTACTGATTCATTGCCTTGTATTTTTTCCATGATATATCCATGCCCTCCTTTAAAGGTTCTTTTTCACCCGACCTTTCTCTGTCTAAAGCATCCGCTTTACGAATAGCAGAATCCAAATACAACTCTTTCAAATATTTTCCAATCATAGCAGAGCCTTCTTGCTGATCTAATTGTCCATCTTCAATCATTTTTAATACAATCAAAAAACGAGTAAAAATGACCGGGTCAAATTCGTCTTGCATAAGACGATTGAAGATGTCCGTATAATTGTCATATAGAAAACGGCATTCTTGTTGGACGATCGAAAAGAAACCTTCTGGATGCGTGATTCGCATGGTTTCATGTTCTTTTTTTAATTCCTCGATACGCTTTAGATTTTCCTTTATCATTTTACTATGTTTCAAACGACGAATGTTGTGCGTATTGTCTTTATAGTCGGCTTGATCCATCATTTTTTTCAAATTGAGCCTTTCATCAGGGGTCATAGACATATTTATAATCTTTATTTTGTGCGAGTTTTTATGTTATTTGTATCCTTTATAATATATAAAAATAATCTATATGTTGAATTCAGATAAACCCATTTCTATGAATGAATTAATGATAAAATATTTTGTCCCACCAGTGACGACAATGTATATGCAATGGGGAGAAACAGTCATGGTGTTAGTATTCTTTTTAGTAATGTTTATTGGTTTAGGATATTGGTATGTGTATTCCAATTATTCAGAATATCAAAATCGCATTGCGGTCATTAGTAATGCATATTTATTCGGCAAAAATCCTCAAATGGAATTCGAAAGATACATTACAAATGCTCAAAACAATAGTTTAGGAGCTGCTGTGAACAATGTACAATCCGCTACAAGTGAAATTGTCGATGAAAGTTCTCGTCTCAATATGACCGCAAGTAGATTGGCAAATACAGTAGCCACTGATCTACCACAGAGCGCGTCAGAGACCAGTAATTTAGGCATTTCCATTTTGGGTAACATTGCAAAATTGCGAGATACCATTTCCAAATTAGGCGGTGCTTTTGTTCTCAATAATTACATACAAGACGGCGCCATTTCAACAGTAAAATCGCCAGGACAAAGTACCGCTCCAGCGAACGCACCAAAATCATCGTCACCTTCTTAAAAGTAAAATCAACGCTAATTATATATCAGTTTATAATTCAAAATGAAATATTTACCATTGTCCTATTTTAGTTATCATCTCCCTTATTATGTTGCATCCTGGTTAGTTGTTATTTTATTTGCCACGTTTATTTCAATGATGTATTTGGCGATGAAATATGAAGTATATAATAAACAACATGTATGCGATCCTATGTATTATTATGGAAAACCCTGTTATAATTATATTAGTGAGCGATTATTAACAAATTCACAGTTTTCTAATGCTAGAAATACATTTTATAATAATCTAGACACTTATGAACCTGAAACCGCAAGTTTTAAAGGAGCCAAACAAACTGTTATTGATGCAGAGCGTATTATTGAAAAATCTTCAAAACCCGCAATTGAACGTGCAATGGAACAAGACAATGAATTTATCGAAGAAAATACTTCTCAAATTAACAATATGACCTCGATTTTACAACTCTTAAGTTTGAAATATTTAGGAAATTTGCAAGAAACAATTGAAGAAACCAAGGATTTACCATCTGGTGTGCAAGATCAACTTAGTAATATACCAAATGAACTCGAAAATTTACGCATATTAGTAAAAGAAAGTTTGGTTGATCCCGTGTATACCCGTTATAGTGCTCCTTTAAACAAATTGTATCGGTCGCTCAGTGAAATAAAAGAACCATCGAATTCACACTAAATTTTTCTCATTACAAGTATATAAATTGTAATGAAAGAACGTAATTCCTTTGGGCTTGTTGCTGTAATTGTTGTATTGGCGTTCATTGTAATTGGTGTATCGGTTACATCTACTACTAAGGTTCGTGCTTATAACTTTTTCAATAAGTTATCCAATAACAAAATAGAAAATATGACTGTCAAAACAGAAAAAGGGCAAGATCGTATCCGCTACGCGCAATATCCAAATGCTAAGTCTGTGAATGTAGAAAATGAGTTTTTGATCAATAGTGATGCATCATCCGAAGACCCTGAACGTGTTCATCAATTACCTGGTGGATTATATGGTCCCAACGAACAAAAAGTATTGACATTTGGAAATGTACAAGGATCTCTTTCCGAGCAATGTGCCAATATTTCTAGTGGTTATTCCGTATCTGGTGGTTATGCTTGTTTTAACAAGGAACAATACGATTTACTTACGAGCCGTGGTGGAAATCAAACATGTGTAAAACCATGTCAAGCCAAAATAAATCCCTGTGGAAATAAATAATTATCGGGTAGTAAAACAATATTCACAATAACAAACTGATCTAGACCTATCGGGGTCTATATCAATTGAATCAACAATCCATCTATGTTCACATCTATTTTCAATAAAATGATTAATGTCCTTCAATATTTTATCGAAATGAGCAGTCCGATTTTTTTTAGGTAGCGTTTGTAAGCTTAGTTTGCAATTAATTAATAGTGTAAGTTCGTCCATTTTTTTGCAATAAAAAAAATACAATATATACAATCAATTTTCTTACTATTTAAATATACATAGCCAAAATGCTCTGATTTTGCTCCTCTTCACTTTTAACCAATTTTCGAACTTGTTCATAATTCACTTCGACCGGAAACTGTATTTTCAGATCCATATCCTTTTCAAACAAATTCTTCTCAGGTTTCATCAAACGGAACAAGTTCAATTTCGTATGAATCACCTCCAAACAACGTTTTAGATTACGAACACCTTCTTCACCCTTAGTCAAGGCCTTATTTCCAATGATTTCCTTAATTGTATCATCGGGGATTTTCAACTCATCTTCTTTAAAGTTTACTTGATCCCTGATTTTCGGAAGCAAGAAATCTTTTGCAATAATCAGCTTTTCTTTTGCATCATAACCCTTGGTTTCAATACGATACATTCTGTCGCGCAAAATCGGGTTGATCTTTGTTTCATCATTGTAACTAAATATAAACAAACATTTACTCAAATCGAAATCAATGTCCGCAAAATACTTGTCGTGAAACTGTGTGTTTTGAGAAGTATCCGTCAAATGAGTTAATACACCAATGATTTCTTGTCCACGTGCACTATCACTTACTTTATCCAATTCATCAAAGTATATGACAGGATTCATGCATTTGCTATCCATTAGGATTTGCACAATTTTACCCCAAAGACTTCCTTCGTATGTATAACTATGACCTTCTAGAAAACTGGAATCACCTGTACCACCGAGCGCAATGAAAGTAAATTCGCGGCCAAGGATCTTACTAATACCCTCTTTTACAAGCGAGGTTTTACCGGTTCCAGGTGGTCCCTTAATAGCAATCGCGCTACCGAGCGCATCTGGATTGGTAATCCATTGACCAATCATTTGCATAATCTGCATTTTGGCGTCATTCAATCCATATACACAATCATCCAACGATTTTTTAGCATTTTCCATAAAATCACTACATACTTCAATACCATCTTTTCGTGACACACTTAGCGTCTTGTTTACTCCAAACGGAATACGCATGAATGCATCTACCCATGATTTCAGTTTATAGTATTCTGGATCACCGGCTTCCATAGAACGCAACATATTGACTTTTTGCAATACTGTGGCTTTATATTTAGGAGGAATTTTACTATCCAATAGTGAGAGACGATAAGGTTTCTTTACATCGATATGTTCATTTACCTTTTTGAGTTCATTCATAACACGTTGTTGTTCTTGATTACTCATTTCCTTTTTGAAATATTCCAATTCACTCGGGCGTTTGGAACCATTGTTAATGAGTTTATGGTATTTTTTCGCATTCTTCATGCGTGATTTCTTTATCAATTTGCGAATCGATTGGCGACAATCCTCCAATTGTTTAGTAAATACCTTACTTTTCGGGTTCGATTTCGCTTTCTCCGTCAAATGCTTTTTGAGTTCAACAAGTTCCTTATATTCATTATCCACAATATCTTCTTCTTCATTTTCCTCTGAAGTTTCGGTTTTGTTATGACGCTTCTTCTTTTTATTACGTTTTTCCTTTTTCGCCCGATCGGTTTTTTGAATTGTTTCTGGCATTTCAATGGATTGATAATTTTCCTTCATAAAAGTCTTTTCATCATCACTATCACAATCATCATTATCGTCTTCTAGTGCGATTCCTTCGTCTTGTTCATTTCCAAGAATAGCTTGACCACCTCCCATTGTCAAAATAATGTTGAAATCCTTTGCATCGTCTTCGTCATCATAGTCAGAGTCCTCTTCCTCGTCATCGTCCTCTTCTTCTTCCTCTTCATCACTGGAAGATTCAACAAGTTCTCTACGCTTGGATCGTTTTTTATTTTTTTTATATTTTTCGTCATTTTTGATTTTTTGATTAATATAATTGGAAGGAAACAATGCAGCCAACGTTTTGCGCAATTCTTTTGGATCTAAATCCGAATCATATTCTTCATCTTCTTCATATTCTTCTTCATCCTCTTCTTCTTCAGTTTCATATTTGCGATTATGTTTACGATTATGTTTTGATTTACGCTTAGGTGGAACATATTCTGATTCATCCGAACTTTGTTCTTCATCTTCTTCATCAGAATCCTCTTCAGAAATCGTTTCATAAGAATCTTCTTCCGAAGATTCGAAAATTTCACCATCCTCCAAACTGGATTCTAGATCACTGTCATCGTCACGTTTCGATGACCTTTTTTTCTGTGATTTAGAATCCATTTTCTTTGACGACTTTTTATCCTTGTTTTTAATAACCATTTTATTTATTCAGAAACCTAGTGTTTATATGGAAATTATGGAATATTTAAAAGTTTCAATTTTGTTGTATATGATATATAAAATAATTTAGGAGAAAATTGATTTGTATTGTTTATGTGGAAACAATATAAAATTTAGACTTGTATATTATACTAAACAATGCCGCCATCATCAAATCTAAATGATTATAAGGCGCCTTCTAAAATTATTGGGGTTCAATTTAGTATGTTATCTCCGGAAGAGATCCGTAAGAATTCTGTTGTAGAAATTACTTCCCGAGATACTTACAATAACAATAAACCACTAATAGGAGGCATGTTTGATCCACGAATGGGTGTATTGGAACCAGGAATTATTTGTCCTACAGATGGCTTGACATATATTGATACGCCGGGCTATTTTGGACATATTGAGCTAGCTCGTCCTGTTTTCGCCATTCAACACATGAAGGACATTATGAAAATTGCCCGCTCTGTGTGTTTCAAATGTAGCAAACTCTTGATTAATAAACAAGCTCATAAGCATATTACATGTTGGCCTGCGAGTTCCAGATGGGATTATGTTTCAAATTTGGCTAAAAATGTAAAACGTTGTGGTGAAGCAACTTTGGACGGATGTGGCTGCAAACAACCTGACATTAAATTGGAAGGAATGGCTACTATATTGGCTATGTGGGAAAATATGGAAACTGATAATGAAGACAAAACAATTACTATGAAATTGACACCAGAGATGATATTGAAAATATTCAAACGCATTTCGGATGATGATGTTTCGTTTATGGGTTTTCATCCACTTTGGTCTCGTCCTAACTGGATGGTATTGGAAGTTCTTCCTGTTCCACCTCCAGCCGTGCGTCCTTCTGTTAAGCACGATGCTCAACAACGCAGTGAAGATGATTTGACTCATATTTATATTAATATTATTAAGACCAATAATACTTTAAAGGAAAAAATGGCGAATCATGAAACCAACGCCAATGTTATTGATGGATGGTTCAATATTTTGCAACATTCTGTCGCTATGATTGTCAACAACAAAATCAAGGGTGTTGCACCTATGGCCCAACGTTCTGGTCGTCCTCTAAACTGTATTATGGGACGGTTGAATTCGAAGAATGGTCGTATTCGCGGTAACTTAATGGGAAAACGTGTTGATTATAGTGCCCGTTCAGTCATTACAGGTGATCCCAATTTATCTGTTCGAGAGTTGGGTGTTCCTCTCAAAATCGCCATGAATATTACCAAACCGGTTATGGTGAATGATATGAATCGGGATTATTTGATGAAATTGGTACAAAATGGTCCGGAAATATATCCAGGAGCCAAAATATTGCAGCGCAAATATGGTGAACATATTTCCTTGCGTTATGTTGATCGTGACTCGCTTTATTTGGACAATGGAGATATTGTTCATCGTCATATGACGGATGGCGATGCTGTATTATTTAATAGACAACCCAGTTTACATAGAATGTCAATGATGTGTCATATTGTTCGTGTAATGAAAGTTGGTGATACATTCCGTATGAATGTAGGTGACACCAAACCGTATAATGCTGATTTTGATGGTGATGAAATGAACATGCACATGCCTCAAAACGTATTGGCTGAAACAGAGTTACGAGAATTAGCAGCTATTCCTTATCAGGCCATTAGTCCTGCTTCCAATTCACCGATTATTGGTATTTATCAGGATTCATTGTTAGGATCGTATCGTTTGACCCGACCCAATATTAATTTTACACCTTTGGAAGCAATGAACTTGCTCATGATGTATCCTCATGTTCG
>CEQL01339982.1_pt1 | contig 10084 bp, 9 predicted proteins | sample 356281 | NCBI WGS metagenome assembly CEQL01 (sample SAMEA2621203, study PRJEB7988) | marine metagenome | biome: marine biome (ENVO:00000447); feature: surface water layer (ENVO:00002042); material: "saline water (ENVO:00002010), including plankton (ENVO:xxxxxxxx)" | depth 5 m
TTGTGTGCGTCAGCCTTATACCAAAACACTTGCTCGTTTAATCTATTTGACTTTGAGTTGTTATTTATAACCAAACATTCGTAGTTTTCCGTGCATTGGTCCATGACTTGACAAAAAGATTCAAATGTCGGAAACATACCGGCGTAATTCTCATAAAGTCGTTTTCTGTTAGCGATGTAAGGTTCCCTCAAAATAAAAACAAAATCAATGTTTGTTCTTAACGTGGGGGGAATACCTAGTGGATATTGCATTGTGATGATAAGCATAATCTTCCAATGACGACCATTCATAAAAAGTAGTCTCATAAGCTTATCTCTAGACCAAGTGTTGTCATAGAGACAATCATCCAGGATCACAAAGGTTCTAGGATCAATCGTGGACCTTCTTTTGGTTTCTAACTCTTTTTTTACCTGCTTCAAAACACCTTTTTGACGTTTGAGAATGTTTTCAATTATGTTCGAGCTATATTCATTATGGATGAATAGTTTAGGAACAAGTTTTCCGTAGAACCCATTCCCCTCTTCAGTTCCTGCGATTACAACTCCGACCGGTATATCTTGGTGATAATATAAAAGATCTCTTACTAAAAAACTTTTTCCGGTATCTCTCCGTCCCACAAGAACACATACTGGACCTTTCGATTCGTCTGGTTTAAAACTTATTGTTTTCATATCAAATTTTTTTAATTCTAGGGAGTGAGACATTTATATATAAGTCTCAAAATAAGTTGATTAATAAAAACGCATATAAATAAGTTTAAAAGTGCATTTATTTATATGAATAGTTGATAATGAGCAAAAGCTATCGTGTTAATTATGTAAAACGAAAAAACGAGCGTTTGTTCGAAACACTCAAAAAAGAAGAAATAATGAACATGGAGGAGGTGCAAAACTTTATTCCTGTTTATAATCGGTTCTTCAAATTAAGCGAAAATAATTATGAGGTTGTCAATTTAAACCATCAGCATTTCGTTAGTGATATTAAAAGTAAGGTAGGTGGAAATACATTCGAAGCATCTATTCGAAACACCAATGAAACGAAACCCTCCACCGAAAATATATTTTGCAAAATCATCCCTCTAGTTGATCCATACAAGTATTTGATAGGAAAAACGTTCAATAACAAGGAAATATTTAATTTACCATGTTTAAATAATTCAAAAAAAATACACGATTGTATATTGGATGTCAATAATAGTGCATACGTAGACAGTTTATTTGTATATTTCTCGTCGATATTAAAAACTGAATACAACTTTCTCCATGGATTAGAATATTATGGGTCTGTTCTAGGTATAAAGAATAATTTTGTGGTAAATGTCTATGATGACATAGAATACTTGGCAAAATCGAGCTTTTTCAACAAACATAAAAATGTTGATTTTGAGGTGGAAGACTACTCGTTCATTCTAAGCGAAATAATGAGAAACGAGGAAAGCGACGACGAAGAAAATGCGAAAAGGCCTCTTTTGAAAATACACAAGGATACCGAAGATGAAAAAACTCTCTGTGGAAAGGATGACTGTTGTTGTGATGAAAATACAGTAGAGAAAATAGTGGAAGAAAAAGAAAAGGATGATGATCTCTCTGGTAAACCGTTAATTCGTTCCCTGTCAGTTGGATCAATAAATGACGAGATATATGATGACTTATTTGAATCAGATGTGGTCAACGAAAATAAATGTGATAATACACTTACTCTGGAGGATTTATCGGAATCTAATCTGGAAATAGTTGACATTGTTACAACGGGGGATACCATAAAGCTAGGAGATAAAGACATTGAAAGTGGATCAGATTGTTCTTCTAGAAGCTCACATACAACCTCTTCTGATAATGATGAGGGTAGCTCTAACGATGATGACGAAGATTCTGACGAAGAGTATAGCAGCGAGTCTTCCAGTGAATCTGACGAGAGTGAAGAAATAATCAATGCAACTATCCCGAAGTTTCCAGTGGAACTTGTATTCATGGAAAATATGGAGTATACATTAGACAAACTTATGATGGAGAATGAGATAAAGAGTGCTGAGTGGTTTTCCATATTGATGCAGGTGATCATGATATTAATTGTTTACCAGAATGTCTTCTCTTTCACACACAATGACCTCCACACAAACAATATCATGTTTACCTCTACCAAAAAGCAGTATTTGTATTACAAGTATAACGACAAGGTGTATAAAGTTCCAACATACGGAAGAATAGCAAAAATCATCGACTTTGGAAGAAGTATCTACAAATACAACAGCCTAGTATTCTGTAGTGACAGTTTTAAGCCTGGGCAGGATGCTGCAACACAGTATAATACAGAACCATATTTTAACTCTTCAAAGCCTAGATTAGAGCCAAATATGAGTTTTGACCTGTGTAGACTCGCATGCTCTATCTACGATGAATTAATAGACGATGACGAAGATATTGAATCAAATCCTGTTGCAAAACTCATTTATGAATGGTGTCTGGATGACGACAATAAAAATATCTTATACAAAAAAAACGGGGAAGAACGTTACCCCTCTTTCAAACTCTATAAGATGATCGCGCGTAGCGTGCACAACCATACTCCGGATAACCAGCTTTCTCGAAAACACTTTTCTCGCTACGAGGTGAAGAATGCGGACATACCATCAAAGTTCAAAAAGTTTATATTCGACATTGACAGTATACCTCGTTTAAAATCAGCTATACCTGAATAATGATAAAATTGATTATTAAATCAAATTAATAATCAATGCAAAAGAAAATTATGGCCTCTGAAGAGCACTGTTTTTGTGAGACGTGCAATAGAATTCTTTCTGGGAAAAGGATTCTTGAATGTAGTTGCTGTGAATTATTGGTGTGCAAAAGTAAAAAGTGTTCGGTGTCGTTTCCTCACTATAACAACACACTATTGACATTTTGCAATTATTGTGTTGATGAAATATACGCTAAATTTATTCCAGCTTCCACGGTAGACGACGATGGTGATGGTGATAATATAAAGATCTCTTATTTAAAAACAAAAATAAGAGATGGAACCACACGAGCACAGAAGAGAAAATCAACAATTCACAACTAAAATCCCGGTGTGTCAGTAAATACCTTGGGTCCGACACCTCCTTGTCCCCCAGAAATGGAAGGGATGGCGCCCTTAATTCCAGAACTTTCAAACTGTTCAAATAGAAAAAGTCCACCCACTGTGCTCAAGAAAACAATTATCCCTTGTTGAAATGTATCTTTGGGGTCGATTTTTTCCTTTTTCACAATTTTTTTGTGCACGTAATGAATAATCAAGAAAACAACGGAGGAGAACGATGCTAAAAGAATATTATTCATTTATTCTAGTTAGTTAAATAAGTTTGTCACAAATTACGAATAAACGGAATAGTCTAATCTAGATTACGCGTCTAAAATTTCAATTTCGTTGATCAATGGCTCTGCGTTGATGTCTATCTTTGGGGTATCTGATATGCTGTGGATGTCCAAAGAATCGAGTTTAATTGACTCGGTTGATATACTTATTTTATCGTCGTCTTCATCGTCATCATCTTCTTGCTCTCTTTTTCTCTGCTCGTAAGCCTTCTCACTGATCTTCTCCAACGTATCTATGTCTTTGGGGGCTGAAATATCAAATTCATTCTTGTTGGTGTCTACGGCCTTGTCGATGTTACTAAAAGAGAGTGCTGGGACAATAGGTTCTGTCTCTGATGGTGTGTTACTCTTAATTACGTCTAAGACCGATGTATCTGCATCTGGGAGAAGTTCCGGAACTTTATTATCAGAATCTTCAATAGCCGAATCTAATTTAATTGACTTGTCTCCACCTTGTTTATCGTCAGTGGGTTCATCATTATCGATTGGTGTGATATTTTCCTCCTTTACTTCTTCTTTAATGTCCTCTTCCGTGGTCTCGTCTAAATAACAGCGTAAAATAGTTTGCACTGGAATACTTTCTCTGACAGTGTTAAGAATACACTCTTGTGCAATAATTTCTAGTTCGCGATTATGTTTTTGTTTCTCGAGAGGTGTGCATTCGAGCTCGAAAAGGTATACGTTTTTGTATACTTGGCGTGCACAGTTAACATACACCTTGTGAATGAAATCATGTATATTCATAATGTCAATATCTACCTTCTTGGGTTTCTGTCCAACTCTTACTGCAGTCAATATTTTTAATTGAATAACATGAACACATGTGACCAAATCTTCTAAATAAGAGCACCCACTTTTTTCAATGATTCTTTTTGTCTCGTTCTCGATGATATCGGAGTTCCACTTTGGGATTCTGGAGATAAGGTTCTGGAAGGTCATCAGATATTTTTCCATTTCATCGTTTTCCATACATAACCTCACTGATTCGTCTAAGATAGATCGAAACCCATCTGTGATGTGAGGAGTCAGTATTGTCAGAAGTCTAGCTCCCCACTCATTTTTAGATTCATGTAAACCACTAGTGGAAAAATCATCCATTTTACATAAATAATATATTTTCTAAATCTGTATCTGAACACAAAAGAAAGCAATAAAGAATAAAGAACATGGATAACATTTCGTTTCTAAATTCCCTTCTGTATTGATTAAAATGGAACAACACACATGCCTTCTTGTGGTCATCTATTGGAAAACAAGATTTTCCTTCAAAGTATGTAATTACGTCGATAGTATTGAGACCTTTATGGTATAATGTATTCACACAGTCCTTAACACTGGAAATGTTCAAGTTATCTTTTAGACCAGATATAATCTTTTTCGTCAACGTCATCTTTGTCTTCTGTCTCTTTTCAAATCCATTGCTGGTTGAAACCTTGAACTTGTGGAGATTGATAACCTTGTCTTCAAATACAGGCTCGGGAACGTATATCTCACAGAATCTCGACAATATGGGTTTCAAAAGCTTGTATTTGTCTTCCACTACAATGAAAAATCGAGTGGTATGACTAAATACTTCAATACACCTTCTTAGAGCAGATTGTGCATCGATTGTTAGCTTATCTGCATTTAACAGAATAATACTCTTGAAAAAGTTACCACCATAAGTATTTATATGAATCTTTGCAAACAGTTTTAGATCTTCCCTTATGAATTTAATACCTTTTCCCTGTGCACAATTTACGAACATCACGTAGTCTTTTATAATCTCCTTCTGATCATTATATATCTTCGAGATGAACTTGTATAGAATACTTCTTTTCCCGGACCCAGATACTCCATGAAATATTATGTTGGGAATAGCCCCAGAAGTTATAAATTTACCTAGTTTTTCAGAAATATCGGTATGGATATCTGGTTTTATTTCTGTGTCCATGTGATTGAGTTGAGGTATTGTGAATTATATTATTTACAATACATCATTTATATCTTTATAACGCAATGTTTATTATTATGCATCATCGCAAAATGAATTATAACATATCCATCTCCGCTTGGTTCACTTGCCCAGTAACGGACTCAGGCGAGGGAGCGGCTTTAGCTTCAGCTTGAGCTTTTTGAGCTAGCATTTGTTCTCTGTTTCTTTTCGCAATTTCATTTCGTCGTTGCTCTTCAGCCGCCGATTGACGTTTACGGAACTGCATGTCAGCATATGCAAATCTATTATTATTTCCCATGCTCATCATGCGTCCTGCCTTCTTGCTTTTGCGTTTTCCCTTTCTGTGCTTTTTTGCGGTCTTGCGGCCTTTTCTGTGTTTCAAACTCTTCTTGTGAGATTTAGAGTGGCGTTTTTTGTGAGACTTGCGCATTTTCGCTGATTTTGTCTTTGACATTGATCTGGCCATTTAATATTGTTCTAAAATAGGTAAATATTAAATATTAATTATCAAACATTTTCAAAAAATAAATTAATTATAGGGTGAGATAAGAACGCAGACCACTTACAACCAGTTCGCTTGTTTTTCCATCTCCCAACCATCTTGTATCCATTTTAGTAACACCAGCGTCTACACTCTTTACCCACTCCCAAGACTCATTCGCCTTTTCAAGTGAATTAGCGTTAAACATATAACTACAATTATATGTCACAGATTGAGGGCGCTCTGTATAATCACGGGGAACAACAACAGGTGTGCCAAACAATGCAGGTTCTTCTTGCGCTGTTCCACTATCTGAAATTATGAACTTGCAATGATAAATACAATCTAAATATTGTCGGTAAGACATTAAATCTATCATCTCAATGGATCCTTGATCGGTATGATACCCTTCTCCTAAAATCATATTTTCAAGACCATATTCATTAATTGCCGCGGTGGTTCTCTTAAAATCCAATATTTTTACAGGAATGTTGAACATTATACTAGACATTGCAGCATACTTCAAAATCGCGGTCATTCTTTTCTGATACTTAAAGTTCTCCGGACGATGAATATCAACTAATATCATATCTCTTCTCTTAGGAATAGTGGGAACATATGGTAAACAAACCTCTGTAATTGTGTTTCCTACGACATATATATCTTTGGAATCGATATTTTCGTTTTCCAAGAAACGTTTGTATTCGGGATGATAGACGAAATGAATGTGACTACAGTGATCACAAACAGTTCTATTTATCTCTTCCAACATTCTCTTGTCAAACGATCTCATCCCAGCCTCGATGTGGCCAATTATGTAACCTTCTTTTCGAAGAGGGAGAGCTGCACACACAGTGTTTGAGTCGCCTAAAAACAGAATAATATCTGGTTTCAAGTTTTCTTTTTCTATAAGTTCAATGATTGCCACTGAAAGATATCCGAGTTGATGGTGGTGTTTACCCTTTTCTGATCCCGTGTTCAAAGTATAGTCGGGTTTCCTTATGTTAAGCTCTTTAAAAAACACACCAGAAAGTAGTTCATCATAATGTTGACCGGTGTGCACCAAAATATGGTTCGCCCAATTGGAGTCATCTAATTTTCTAAATATTTCAGACATGCGGATAAAATCAGGTCGAATACCAGAAACGGTCATGATTGTTTTCTTATGTTTATCTGCAACGCTAGACATAGACATCACACTATTGTAACTGTGGATTTATCTTTATACCGTTGTAATTCATGAATTTGTAGCTGAAGATCTGGAATGTTAAACTTTTTACATGTGTCCCATATAGATGTGAGTGTTTTGTCGCACGACATAGGTGTTTCAAACGAAATAACCTCATTATTAAGATCATATACCTCGTTAATGATAGAAACAAGCTCGTATTTTGATACGCTTCTCGGAGAGAATATGTGTCTTACTCCTACCCAAAACACATTATCATCTATCATGGTGTTTATGATTTTAGCTAATTGAAGACAAGTTACACCATTCCACATATGATTTTTATATCCTTTTAAAATGTCATTCTTGTGTTTTCTAACCCACTCCAATAATGAGTAGTTATTCTTTTCCTCTTCTCCTATAATGGATGTTCGAATAATGGTAGCCTTCCATCCATTCTCTCCCAGGGATTTGGAAACACCGTAGTCGTTTTCTTCCGAATGCACGTCCAACTCATTATAGTTTCCTTCAGATCCTGAAAATACACAATCTGTGGTAATGTGTATAAATTTCGCGTCATACATATAACATACTGTTGACAACATAATAGGAAACAGAGTGTTTACAGAATAATACAGTTCCTTCGTCAATATCCGAATCGAGTTAGATTGTGGAATAATTCCCATACAATTAATTATTACATCTCCATATGCAATCTCATAATCCTTGAACAGACTAACAATTGTATCGTGGTTTGCTACAGAAGCGTCTATTTGTGTGCGGTTTATAGGATATACTTCTTTCTTAGAATCCCGAAGGTATTCTTTTAAATACGACCCTAACATACCGGTTGCCCCGAAAATCAATATCTTGCCCATATAAATATCCTCTCGAAAATATTTATATGATTTACTTGTGTATTCATTTATTTTTCAATATTAAATATATTTTTTTACTAGTTCGTCAATCAAGCAATTGGGATTGGAACTCTTCAGTTTTTCAATGTCTAATTCATTACAATAGTTCTTTGCTGCAGCTGCACCATTAAACCAATGCACCCCAAATACATTATCTCTTTTTTCTAGTTCATATGCTGAGTTACCCTTATTCTTAAACAAGAAGTCCAACTCATTCCATTTGTATGGCAAGTAACATCCAGCATCGGCCATAAATAGCTCCGGTATTTTCATCTTTGTTAAGAACTCCTTGGACTGCGCATAAAAGTCTTTGTTGAAGATAAACTGAAACATGCTGGCACCCAGACATTGGTAATTGTCTGGGTTGTAGAAGCGGTGTATGTTTACAAGTATAGTTGTTAGAATGCTATTATTTTTCTTGGCCAGAAACATGCCTATGGGGTATACGTTATTTGGCGTGTTAGGTATGGGATATCTGTAGATAACCATCGACTTATCTTTAATTCTAGCATTGTGGTATTTTTCCACATTGTTTGTATAAATCACATCAAAATCACTCCATAGTCCACCGTATTTGTTGAGGATGTAAAGCCTGAAAAAATCGCTTTTTATAACTTCTGATGCATCCTTGTGTTTGAACGGAAGCTTGTTAAAATCAACTTCGTGAATATTCACGTTGGTTATTTTTTTGAGTTCTTCAAAGTAGTCTTTCCCAACATAATCTACTTTCTGTTCGTCTCCTTTCCATGACTTTTCAGTAACTGGGGTTTTGGGACAAAATACGTTGATTTTCCAAGCCGTGTGGTATTTGTTAAAAGACAATACTGTCAGCAAGTTAAGATAGGAAAAGTTTGATTTGTCCCAGTAAAGATGTAGTAATTTTGGATAGTCAAATGGATTTTCTTGGTGATATTTTAGATATGACTCATAAAGTGATTTGTTTCGAGCTATGAGGGCGTCATACTCTTGTTGTGTAAACGTAGATTCTGCATCTCTTGAGTGCCATTGGTGAACCACGAACCCCACGTCAGGACTAAGTGTCTCAATTTTAATCTTTAGATTTACAGCGATAGACAAGAGTATTTCATTGTCGTCATACCATGCTCCCTTTGCAAACTCTTCGTCGAACCCACCAAGTAATTTCAGGTTGTCATTCATCATAGCTGCACAAAAATGATAGTGTGATGGTCTCACCGTCGGGTGATTATACCAACATACTTGGTTTTGCGAAGAAAACTCTTTGCTATTTACTAATTCAATATTAGACAAAAGTCTCACAGTGTGATCCTCGCTAGTGCAGTTATATGCCGAAAAAGCTAGGTAGTTATGGTATTTTAAGTTATTTTTTAGGTATTGTAACAGATCTCCAACATGTATGCATTCGGGGTTCTGAATAATAACTATTTTTCCCTCGGCGTTTTTAAATCCCTTGTTGTAAACTGAGCAAGGATTGAGTCGTCGTCCCTTCTCTTCTGGAGTAATTTTAATGTATTTGTATTTGAATGTATACTTTTTCAGATCTTCGTCCAAGAAGTGTTCTGGTTTACTGTTGTCATCTACAATAACGACCTCGTAATTGTATGCCTTATATGTTTCTTCAAACTTGTCCAGAGTTCTTATTGTTTGGTGTTTTCTATTGTAATATCCCATTACTATGGAAAAGTCATATTTGTATGGGAACATTGTCTAAGATATTAAAAAAATAATATTTAAGTTCCTAAACGCATTCCTTATTTATTTATTGATTTTTACATCTATCTCTGTCTCTATCTCTATTCCCCTAATTTTTTCCAGACATAAACATACTCATCATAACTGTTCTTCTTTGTCTTTTTCAGAAGATACTTTTCATGACACTCTCCTATAGTTTCAATAAGACAAGTCTTGTAAATGTCTTGATTTATATTTATGATAAACCATCCTCCTACTTTCAGTTGTTTCCATGTGTTTACGAACACTTTTTTGTATATGGAGTTCCACTCCTCGTCGGTTTTTTTCTCGCTGTTCCTGTAGATCTCTATATTTTTGTAGGGAGGAGAGGTAAACACCATATCATAATCATATGTCTTGGAAAACTCTTCAAAATCAAACGTTGAACTGTCATCAAACAATATTTTCGGAGGATGCAGTGTGTTTTGCGAAAAATCTGCCGTAAGTCTGGAATACGGGGCTTCCAGATGTGTATTTTTGTCTATTCCAACATACTCAATGTTCTCAAGCATTGCCGCC
>CEQL01149257.1_pt1 | contig 10033 bp, 10 predicted proteins | sample 356281 | NCBI WGS metagenome assembly CEQL01 (sample SAMEA2621203, study PRJEB7988) | marine metagenome | biome: marine biome (ENVO:00000447); feature: surface water layer (ENVO:00002042); material: "saline water (ENVO:00002010), including plankton (ENVO:xxxxxxxx)" | depth 5 m
TAAGCTGCATTTGCAGCAGGAGCAGATAACTGAACTATGCGTTGAAATTCACTCAAAACTTTCTGAATGAAATCGTCGCTTTTCTTAGGCATAGACTAATTTAATTAAGAATCACTACTTGATGGCTTTTCATTTTCAACCATGACACAATGACCTTGAAATTGAGCACCTTCCTCAATGACGAGTGTACGATAAACTATATCGCCTTTCAGGTTGCACTCAGATCCAAGAACGGCTCTATTCTCAACTCTGACATTTCCATCAACCATTCCGCCTATTTGAGAATCATTGGCTTGTACATTGCCATGAACCTCACCTCCTCTTGCAATTCGTACTGGACCCTCAGAGACTACATCTCCAAAAACCTTTCCATAGACTGCAACACCACCCTGGCATGTAACATTTCCTTGAATCACTGCATCTGTTCCTATCATCGTATGAACATCTTTATAATCGTTTTTTCCCATAACCTATTTTACGCTAATATTTGTTTGGTTTAATTCAGGAAAATATAACAATGGATCAGCAGGCTCTCCATCTTTCCAAATTTCAAAATGAAGATGAGGACCAGAACTGATTCCTGAATTTCCTGAGGTTGAAATTACATCACCACGCTTAACTTTTTCATACGCTTTTACTAAAATTAAATCGTTGTGTCCATAATATGTAAAATATTCATTGCCATGGTAAAGGACCACTAAATTTCCAAGTTCCGTAGTCCAACCCGCAAAAACTACTTGACCAGATGCCGAGGCCATCACAGGCTCACCAATCGGGACCGCAATGTCGACTCCATAATGCTTACGAATTTCCTCCTCTTTAGAAACAATCATTTTTTGAGTTAAAACTCCTGAAGTGGGTAGAAGTGAAGGGACGTTATCAAGATAAGATAAATTGATTGGATAATCATCCATCATTTTTGATAAGCCAGAATTAATTGAATCGTTTTCCCCTAAATCCATTCCCAGCGCTTTTTGAACAACAATTTCCATTTGTTTCATGCGCTCTAAGTCTCTGTAGAGCTCAAGCACCTCAATACGTTCACCAATGACTTCATTATAACGAAAACTCATTCGATTATAATCAAGCGAGAGCGGAATAAGATAAACATATGATATTACAACAGCAATACAGACTGAGATCGACGAAAAAATTAAAAACAAAGTTCCTTTTCTTGAAATCGAAAATCTTTTACTATCTCCATCGTGGTCAGGTACCACTAAAAAAGTATATCTACTTGGTTTCATTTTTAATCATCTATGCTTCTGATTAAATCAAGAATTCTGTCCAAATCGTCATCACTGAAATATTCAATAAGTATTGATCCTGTCTCGTTAGCGTTTGAATTTAAGTGTACCTTGGTACCTAAAATTGAAATTAGCTCGTTTTCGATAGAGCGAACGGTTTTATTTTTTGCTAACTTAGAAACTCGATGACTCGATTTTAATTTTGCGCGGCCTTTAGACATTTTTTCTGCTGATCTCACAGATAAATTATCATTAATTATCATTTTCAAAAGCTTAAGCATGGCAGGCTTTGTTTTACATGCTAAAATAGCCCGCGCATGACCTGCGCTTATTTTATTTGTTCTAAGATATTTAAGTGCCTCGGTTGGTAATTGCAACAACCTTAATGAATTGGTGATGGTTGATCTGCTTTTCCCAACTTTGCTAGCAATATCAGATTGTGAAAGTTTAAATTCATTTTTTAAAAGGGCATAAGCTTCAGATTCTTCAATCGGGTTGAGATTATCTCTCTGAATATTTTCAATCAGTGCTATTTGCATCATATCAGAGTCATTCTTTACTTCAATAATATAGGCTGGAATCTCTTTGAGTTTGTTTATCTTTGATGCTCTGAGGCGCCTCTCTCCGGCAATTAACTCGTACCCACCATCTTTTTCTCGCAAGGTTATTGGGCTAATTACACCTTTTTGTTTGATCGAACTTGCCAAGTCCTCTAGAGAATCTTTATTAAATTCTTTTCTGGGTTGATAAGGATTTGTCTTGATTTTTGATATTAAAACAGTGGCAACTCCTTTTGAGGAACCCCCTTTAGACTTTATTTCATTTGGGGGTGATACTCCAATCAATGCCTCAAGACCTTTTCCTAATCTTTTAGTTGCCATGTTTTAAAATCTCCTCAACCAACGAAAGATAATTTTGCGCACCAGTTGAATTTGCATCGTAGAGCAAAGCAGGTTTTCCAAAACTTGGGGCTTCGCTCAAACGAACGTTTCGATGAATTACCGTATCAAAAATCTTTTCCTTAAAAAAACCTCTCACTTCATCAGCAACCTGGCTAGATAAATTTAATCTAGAATCATACATAGTTAACAAAACCCCTTCAATCTCTAGTTTTGGATTAAGATTTTTTTGAACCAACCTGAAGGTGTTTAGCAGTTGACCTAATCCTTCAAGAGCATAATATTCGCACTGAATCGGAATAATGATTGAATTTGAACATGTTAGAGCATTGAGTGTTAAAAGTCCTAGAGAAGGTGGGCAATCAATTAATATGTAATCATATTTTTTATGGACGGTTTTTAAGGCTTTTTCTAACTGCCTTTCCCTCGCCATTAGATTTACAAGTTCAACCTCAGCACCCACAAGATTGTTAGTGGATGAAATTATATCAAGACAATCCAAACGTGTGGAACTGATAACATTAGATATTTTATCCTTTCCAATGATTAAATCGTAAACAGTGCCTTGTCGATCTTCAATCAAAGCCTCCAAGCCGGTTGTAGCATTTGACTGAGGATCCAAATCGATTAATAAAGTTTTAACTTCTGACACTGCAAAGCTTACAGCCAAATTTACTGAGGTTGTGGTTTTACCCACTCCGCCTTTTTGGTTTGTTAGAGAAACGATCTTACTCATGAATTAAATAAAAAATAATGGAGCTAAAGTTAGCCATTAACTTTGTGCTTAAAAAAAAGAAAATATACCGGAACACCAGAAAGAACAAAACTTAAATCTTGTATTGAAAGTTGAAATTGATAATATATGCGTAAACCAACCAAACTGGTCAAAATTATAAGATAAAATAAAGGTAAGTAAGGGTAAAACGGAACTTTGTATCCTACTTCACCAATGTTAAATCTTCGAAATTTAAAAAATGCTAACGTTGTAGCTATGTAAAAAATTAAAATTACAAAGACCATCCCAGAAACAATTGTTTCAAAATTTTGCCTCAAAATAAGTATCACAATTCCCCAAATACAATGAGCAATAATTGCATTTGTTGGTGTTTTATATTTTGGATGGACTTGTTTAAATGATCTAAAAAGTAAACCATCCTTTGCCATAGCAAAATATAACCTACTTGCTGACATCATGGTCCCATTGATGCTTCCCGTAGCAGATATAATTACCAAAAGTGATATTAACGCGGCTCCATTAGTTCCAAAAATTATAGAGGCGGTATCAGATGCAACAATTTGACTATTAATAACACCGTTATGACCCAAAACACCATGATATAAAAAATTAGCTGCGATATATATTATTGCGACAGTAGATATTCCATAAAACATTGTTTTTGGAATTACCTTCTTTGGATTTTTCATTTCACCAGCTACATAACCAACCCTGTCCCAACCTAGATATGAAAATAAGATTAATATAGTTGCAGCTACAACATTTCCCAAATGACCCATGCTTTGAACAGGTTCGGTAGATAAGCTTAATGCCGACATATTTTCATCAAATACCATTAAACCAATGATTGCAAAAAGTGCGATGCCAACAATTTTAGTTAAAGATGAAAATTTATTGTACATACTTGCTCTATCAACACCAATATAATTGACAAAACCAAAAAAAATAATGATACAAATTGCAATGAGGTTCTTCTGAAGTTGATCTATTTCAACGAAGTATCCAATGTAATTTGCAGTAATTAAACTTATTCCAGCAGCGGGGCTTGTTCGAATTATTAAAAGCTGAGCCCACCCAAAAATGAATCCCCAAAAAGGTCCAAAAGCTTTAGAAATATAAACGTATTCTCCGCCTGTCCTTGGAAAGCGGGTGCCCAACTCAGCATAAATTAATGAACCAATTAAAACTAAAAAGCTCACACAAATCCAAAGCAAGATAATGCTGGAAAATGAAGAGATGTAGGTTGCTATTAATTGTGGGGTCGCAAAAATTGCCGAACCAATAGTGATGCCAATCAGCAATGCAATGCCATCAAACAGTTTTAAAGATTTTTTTAGTTCGGACAACTTTTTGCCAAAATTAATGTTTAATAGGAAATCTGTTTATCCACAAAAATGCGTCTAAAAAAAGACAGTGAAATGTAATTGCACCTAGGCCAACTAAAGATGCGAAATGTAAATAATGATTTTTAACTCCACTGGCTGTCAAAATTATGAAAAAAAGCAAAAAAATTGATAAACCTGTTATCCAAAGCTCGGCTTGAACGAAACTCCATAGTAGTTTAGATGGGGAATGCATGTAAGCAAACGTTGTATGAATCCACATAGATGCAGAAACTAAAAAAATAATAACAACGCCAAGAAAAAAATTATCACTTACCTTTCCTCTAAAAAAATCAAGTTGCATTCCATCTTTAAAGGCAAGATAATACATTGCAGTACAATAGCCAAAAGCTGAAACAAACATGAAAGATGTTATCCATGGCCTTAAACTTTCAGGAACTCCTCCCCAAAGGTCGTTACGCGTATGAGGATGATTTATCAGCGCAACTACATATCCCCCTAATACAGCAATACCTCCAATAAAATTTATAATAAGTAACTGTGTTTGGATTCTCATAAATTTTCTTTAACCTCTAAGTTAATTACATTGTAGATAGTAAGTATAACCCATTAAATTTTTTTGAGCAATTAATGATTAAACAAAAGTTATGAAGGCATTAGTTAAGCATTCTCCAAAAGTAGGCATTTGGATGGAGGAAGTTCCAAATCCCAAATGTGGACCAGCAGATGTAAAAATTCAAATTACTCATACTGCAATCTGTGGTACGGATAAGCATATTTTTGACTGGGATGAATGGGCTCAAAAAAATTTAAAACTTCCTTTGGTTGTTGGTCATGAATTTTGCGGAGTTGTGAAGGAAATAGGTTCTCAAGTAACGCACTATAAAGAAGGAGATCGTGTTTCTGGAGAGGGACACTTAACGTGTGGAAATTGTCGAAATTGCAGAGCAGGAAAAAAGCATTTGTGTCCTGAAACAATAGGAATAGGTGTTCATTGCAATGGAGCGTTTGCTGAATATCTTGTAATTCCAGAATCAAACGTTTGGCCCTTACATAACGAAATACCTTCTGAAATAGCATCCTTTTTTGATCCACTTGGTAATGCGGTTCATACCGCTCTAACATTTAATTTGACTGGTGAGGATGTGTTGATTTGTGGAGCCGGTCCAATAGGCATGATGGCTACTGCAATCTGTAAATTCTCAGGAGCCCGAAATATTGTTATTTCTGATGTTAACGATTACCGATTAAATATAGCCAAAGATCTTGGCGCAACTCGGACAATCAATCCACGTAAAAAAAATATTAAAGATCTTTTCAGTGAGCTGAACATTTCTCAAGGATTTGATGTTGGACTAGAGATGTCTGGGAATTCTGAAGCCTTTAATGAAATGATTTCTCTGATGTATAATGGTGGGAGCATCGCTCTTTTAGGGCTTCTTCCTGAATCCACTAAAGTGAATTGGAATGAAATTATTTTTAAGGGTCTTAACTTAAAAGGTATTTACGGGAGGGAGATGTATGACACTTGGTATAAAATGACGCAAATGATTAGGAGTGGGTTATCAATTTCAAAAGTTCTGACTCATCGTTTCAAAATTGATGATTTTGAAAAAGCCTTTGAAGTAATAAAAGACGGCAATTGCGGCAAGGTTGTTCTAGAATGGTAGACGTTTTTAACCAACTAATCTCAACTATTAAAGATGACGGTTTATACAAGCAGGAAAGATCGATCTCCACTCCTCAAAGCATAAATATTGAAACCGATAAAGGAGTAAGCGTACTCAACTTCTGTGCTAATAACTACTTGGGACTAGCAAACCATCCAAATTTAATTAACTCAGCAAAAAACGCACTTGATGAATATGGGTTTGGCATGGCTTCAGTAAGGTTTATTTGCGGCACACAAACTGTCCATAAAGAACTAGAAAAAACTATTTCAAATTTTTTTGGAACAGACGATACAATATTATATACATCATGTTTTGATGCAAACGGCGGTCTTTTTGAAACTCTATTGGGACCCGAAGACGCCGTTATATCAGATTCTCTAAATCATGCTTCAATAATAGATGGTATCAGGCTTTGTAAAGCCCAACGCTTTAGATATGCTAATAGCAACATGGATGAATTAGAAAATCAATTAATCAAATCACAAGATGCTAAGATACGATTAATAGCAACAGATGGTGTCTTTTCAATGGATGGCACAATAGCAAAACTAAATGACATCACAAAGCTTGCTGAGAAATACAATGCATTTGTTATGGTTGATGATAGCCATGCCACAGGATTCATTGGAAATACGGGAAGAGGCTCAGCGGAGTATTATGGAGTTATGGACAAAATTGATTTATGGACTTCAACGCTTGGCAAAGCACTTGGAGGCGCTTCTGGAGGATTTACGACAGGAAAAAAAGCGTTCATTGATTTACTTCGTCAGCGTTCTAGGCCTTACCTTTTTTCAAACACCCTTGCCCCAGCGATCGCTGCAGCAGGGATTGAAGCCTTTAACATGATTTCTCAAACAACAGAACTAAGAGATACTCTTGAAAGAAATACTCGTTTTTTTCGTAGTGAGATTGAAAGTATTGGTTTTGATATAAAGAATGGTGAGCATCCCATTGTCCCAATTATGACTTACGATGCCTTAACATCTCAAAAAATGGCTTCTGCCCTTTTGGATGAGGGGATTTACGTTATTGGCTTTTTCTATCCTGTTGTGCCAAAAGATCAAGCAAGGTTAAGAGTTCAAATTTCAGCTGGTATGTCTGAATTGCATTTAGAGGAAGCGTTGGCTGCCTTTAAAAAAGTAGGTAAAAAGTTTAAGCTTGTTTAAAAATTCAGACACTTGTTGGTTACATAATTACGAGAGTATATTCCCGACTTTAAAGCAGTAGATTTAAACTAAATGCAAAGCAAATTTTCACCAAGATTCTTATTAATTGGATTGGTTCTCATTTGGGGAATATGGTCTTTATGGCCAACCTTTAAACTTCAAACTCTATCGAATGATGAAAGAGTCGCCCTTTCTGAGCAGGGAAATCTCGAAACTCTTGAATCACGCGCTATTAAACAAGGCCTAGACCTCAAAGGGGGAATGTACATTGCGCTTGAAGTTGATGTCCCAACGTTAATTGAAAATATAGCAATTAACAAAGATCGAAAACTTAGTTCTGTTTTTGAGCAAATTCGGCAAAAAACGTTACTTTCCCCTGAAACTGACTTCTTTGTGATTTTTTCAAATTTGGTAAACGAGAATAAAATTAAGCTCTCGCGTTACTACTACGACTATGGATCCAACACTGATGTTATCATTGCTAGTCTAAAAGCAGAAGCTGAGGATGCTATCGATCGCGTTCTTGAAATATTACAAAACCGAATCGATCAATTTGGCGTAGCTGAACCTACAATTCAAAAACAAGGCACTCAACGAATAATCGTCGAACTTGCTGGTGTTCAAAATTCCGAGCGTGCACGCTCCTTGCTCGAAAGTACTGCCTTGCTAGAGTTTTATATTGTTAAAGATATTACCACCACAAATGACCTTATGATCAAAGTTGATCAGATTCTTAAAAAAGATAAATCCGTTTCTTCTTTAGCAAATGAAATTAAATCCACTAGTAGCCTTAACGATGAACCTAGTGATGTGGCATCAGAAAACGATCAATCCGTATCTGTAAGTGAACTATTTGGGGCTTCAGATCAGTCTGCAATTACTGACTCTGTAACCGTAAATGATGATATTTTTGCTGAAAGACCTTTCTCATCCATGCTTCGCAGCTTAGGAAATTCAATTGGAGTGCCAGAAAAAAATACATTTGCGGTCAAAAAAATGATTGAAAGAGCAGATGTAAAAGAAAGACTGGCATCGATTGGCGGTGAATTTCTTTTTGGTCCAAAAGCTGAAGAGTATGTACTTAACGATGGATCGGTTGAAAGAATGTTTCCACTTTATCTTCTTGATGATAAAGCAGAGCTTACTGGTGGTGTAGTGGAAGAGGCAAAAGCCAATCTAGGTCCGCAAGGAACTACTTCAGCTGGCCAGCCTATCGTTAATCTTTCAATGAACTCTGATGGAGCTCGCAAATGGTCTATTATGACAGGATCGAATATTGGTAGACAAGTTGCAATTGTGTTAGATAAGAAAGTTCATATGGCTCCAAATATTCGCGAAAAAATATCAGGTGGTGGAACTCTAATCGAAGGTTTTGCAAATATCGATGAAGCGAAAGATATTGCAATTGTTTTGAGAGCTGGAGCTCTACCTGCTCCTGTAAAAATTATTGAAGAAAGGGTCGTTGGCCCCTCACTTGGTGCTGAATCTGTTAAAAGCGGCACTCAGTCTGTTTTAATTGGACTAGCCATTGTTTTAGTTTTCATGATATTTTATTATCGCGCCTCAGGTGGTATTGCAGACTTTGCGTTAATATGGAATATTGTACTTGTTTTAGCAATACTTGCTTCACTACAAGCAACGCTTACGCTACCTGGAATTGCGGGTCTGATTTTAACCGTTGGTATGTCTATTGATGCTAATGTTATTATTTTTGAGCGTATTCGCGAAGAGCTTGATAAGGGGAAAACAGCTAAAGCAGCCATTGACGGAGGCTATAATCGTGCATTAACCACGATTGTTGATGCCAACATGACAACGCTGATCGCCGCCCTAGTTTTATGGCAGTTTGGAACCGGTCCGATTCGAGGCTTTGCAACTGTTCTTTTTTGGGGCATCTTGATATCAATGTTTACAGCTATTTTTGTCACACGATCTATTTTTAATGTGTTCATCAATCGCAAGAGTTTTACAAAAATAAGCATATGAGATTATTAAAGAATTCAAATTTTGATTTCATGAATAAGAAAATGCTTGCGCTCTCTTTGTCAGCTATTCTCTTGTTAGCTGGAATTGTATCACTTGCAATTAATAAAGGTCCAAAGTTAAGTATTGATTTTAAAGGGGGAACTTTCGTTGCGGTAGAGTATACTGAAGATGTAAAAGTAGAAGACGTTCGATTCAAAATGGGCAATCTAAATATTGATGGTCAAGCATTTGATTTCAGCAAAGAAGAGGTTAAGCATTTTGGTAATAATTCCTCGGTTTCAGTACGCGTACCCCATATTGAAAATTCTCCATCAAACTTTGCCCAAAAAATAGCAGTACATTTGTTTGAATCGTTTCCTGAAAAAGCACCTGAGACTATCTCTGAATTTGTGCTTAGCAAAGGGGTTATAAGTCCCAAAATTGGATCAGAACTTAGTGGTAAAGCAGTTATGGCAATCTTCTCAGCACTCGCGCTAATTCTGCTTTATATTTCTATCCGCTTCGAATTCAAGTTTGCTCTAGGTGCGATTGCAGCGCTAACGCATGATGTTTTCATTACTCTTGGTATTTTCTCCCTGCTTTCATACGAAATCAGTCTTCCAATCATTGCTGCTTTCTTAACTATTGTGGGATATTCATTAAATGATACCATCGTAATATTTGATAGAATACGAGAAAATTTAAAATCATCCAAACGCGACTCTTACACCATTATTGTTAACAGAAGTATTAACGAATCGTTATCTCGAACTATTATTACTTCACTAACTACTTTTGTCGTGGTAATGATTTTGTGGCTTTTTGGGGGAGAGGTAATACATAATTTTGCTTTTGCTATGATTGTTGGCGTTATTGTTGGTACGTATTCTTCAATTTACATTGCTAGTCCACTCGTAATATATCTCCATGAAAATGCAAAAAAATGATAACTAGAATTTCATTAATTATCTGAGAAAGCTCTGGAGGTCAGGGCTTTTTTTTTA
>CEQL01106246.1_pt1 | contig 10010 bp, 13 predicted proteins | sample 356281 | NCBI WGS metagenome assembly CEQL01 (sample SAMEA2621203, study PRJEB7988) | marine metagenome | biome: marine biome (ENVO:00000447); feature: surface water layer (ENVO:00002042); material: "saline water (ENVO:00002010), including plankton (ENVO:xxxxxxxx)" | depth 5 m
TATTTCCTCCAAAGTTTCGACGCAATCTGACGCGAATCCAGGACATATGACCAATATATTCTTCTTTCCCTCTTTTGGTAATTTTTCAAGTGTTTTGTCAGTATAGGGTTGTAGCCATTCTTGAGGACCAAACCTTGATTGAAAAGTTGTCATTATTGGAATCTTTGAATTTATTTTCTCTGTAATTAGCCTAGTAGTTTTATGACAATAACAATGATATGGATCTCCTTGTTCAAAATATTTTTTTGGAATTCCGTGGTATGAGGCCATAATTAAATCTGGTTCCCAGTTAATTTGTTTTATTTTTTTTTCAATTGATTTTATTATAGCGTCTATGTAAAGAGGATCTGACTCGTAATGAGGTATTACTTGTAAGCTTGGTTGCCATCTCATATTAGATAAAGACCTATACACTTCATCACAAACAGTTGCGGTTGTTGCTGCTGCATATTGTGGGTATAGTGGCAATATTATAAGATTTTCACATCCTTTCTCTTTTAAATCTTTAATCTTACTTTTAATACTTGGCTGTCCATACCTCATCGCATAATCAACAAATAATTTTTCATTTCCAATTTTTTCATCTAATTTCATTGATTGCATTTCAGTGTAATATCTTAAAGGAGACATGTCTTTATCTTTCATCCAAATTTTTTTATAAGCTTTTGCGGTTTTTGCTGGCCTAAAGGTCAAAATAAATAAATTTAAAATAATCTGCCACAGTATAGGATTTACTTCTATTACTCTTCTGTCTGATAAAAATTCTTTTAAGTATTTCCTTATATCCCACCAACCCGTGGAATCAGGTGTTCCAAGATTTATAAGCAGAACTCCAGTTTTTCCAAATTTTATTTTAGGATGGTCTTCCATTAATAATTTCTAACTAAATTCACTAAATAATCTACCATATTTGGGTCTGTTTGTGGAAGGACCCCGTGACCCAGGTTAAATATATGTGGATGATTTTTAAAGGTGTTTAATATTCTTAAAGTTTCTTTTTTTAATTTATCTTTATCACTTAACAATATATTTGGATCTAGATTACCTTGTACCGGTATTTTTACGTTTTCTGCAAATTTGTTTATGTTTACGTTATAGTCTATGCTTATGACGCTAGGATTCACCTCTTTTATAAATTCAAAATAATTATCTATTTCCCTGGGAAAACATATTGCTGGAACGCCTAAGGATTTTACGTACTCAACTAATTCAGTATTTGGTTCATAAATAAGTTCACCAACCCTATCCTTGTCCGCTAAACCAGCCCAGCTCTCAAATATTTGTATTATGTTTGCTCCATTATTGATCTGATTTTTGATGTGTAACTTTGAATATTCTACAACAAGCCTTATTAATTTTTTAATTTCTTTAAAATTAATTATATCGCTTGGAAGACTTTTTTTTGGAGATTGTCTGTTTAACATATAGACAATAACTGTCCATGGTCCCCCAACAAATCCTATCAAATTTTGTTCTTTATTTTCTAACTTTAGTGATAGTTGTTTCATAGAATTATAAACTGGTCTTAGTTTGTTTAGAAAGGAGTCATTACTAATATTATTGATGTTTAAATCCTTAATATCACCTAATAATGGACCAAAGTTCTTTTTAAAATCAACTTTTTGACCTAATCCAAAAGGAATCATCAAGATATCAGAAAAAATTATCGCTGCGTTTAAATTAAATCTCTCTAATGGTTGTAAAGTTATTTTAGGTACTAAGGTTTCATTTAGACATAAATTGATAAAATTTGGGTTTTCTTTTCTAATTTCTCTAAATTCAGGTAAATATCTTCCAGCCTGTCTCATCAACCAAATAGGCTTTTTAGTCGTATTGTTTTTATAAATAACTTCTTCAATCAATCTCATATAAATATCTATAATTATTTAATTATTTATTAGTATAAACTGTGAATTAAGATAATTAATTTTAATTAACATTATATTAACTTTTTTTTAACATCTATAATTTCAAAAAAACCGCATAAATCAACTATATTGATTTATTTTCTATTTTATAAATAATGATGTATATAAGTTTTTAACATATTTAAAATTGTTAAAATTTTTAGCTATTTTTTAACTAAAATATAATTTTTTAAGTTTTTTTATTTAATGGTCTTATTAAGAGGTGGTTTTCAACATAGTTATACATGAAAAATACATATCAGATATATCTTGTATCCGATTCTACAGGCGAAACAATTGATAGGATCTTTACTGCATTAAAAGCTCAATTCGCGGCATTTAAATATAAAACGCATCAATTTGCATTTAGTAGAACAAAAAATCAAATAAATGAAATTATTAAATTTTCATCAAAAAATAAAAATTCTGTAATTCTCTATACATTAGTAGATAGTGAATTGTCAGATCATTTAGTTAAAAAAGCTGAAGAATTCAAGATACCTTGCTTCGGAGTCCTTGGCGAATTAATCTTAAATTTTTCTAAAATACTCAAACAAAATGCATTAAATATACCAAGCCGGCAACATAAACTTAATGATGAGTATTATGATAGAGTAGAGGCAATACAATTTACAATGCAACATGATGATGGAAAAGATCTTAGGAATATCGAAGATTCTGATATTATAATTCTTGGGGTTAGTAGAACTAGCAAAACCCCAACGTCAATTTATTTGGCTAACAGAGGTTACAAAACATCAAATATTCCATTAATAAACAAGAATTCAATTCCTGAAAACATTAAGCTAAATAATAAAAAAATTTGTATTGTAGGTCTAACCACCGATCCAGAAAGACTTATAGACTTGAGAAAAAATAGGCTAAGATCAATTAGAGAAAATGAGAAATCAGACTATACTAACTTAAGAAAAATTTCAGAAGAAGTTAAGGAAGCAAAGAAAGCCTTTAAAAAATACAATTGGCCTGTAATAGACGTGACTAGAAAATCTGTTGAAGAAACAGCCGCTTCAATAATAAAAATATATGAAATAAATAAAAAAAATGATTAATATAATACTTGCATCAAAAAGCAAAGTTAGAGAACAGATACTAAAAAGTAATAATTTAAACTGTGAAGTTATCCCATCTAATGTAGACGAAGAACCAATCAAAAACAATCTTATAAAAAATGGAGTTAGCCCAGAAATTATTAGCAAAAATCTCGCAGAACTAAAAGCGAACAAGGTTAGCCAAAGTAATGAGGATAGAATAGTTTTAGGTGCTGATAGTGTAATAGATTTAGAAAACAAAATTATATCTAAACCTAATAATCGAGAAGAGGCACTTTCTATCCTTCAAAAATTAAATGGAAAAACACATTTTCTTATAAGTTCTGTTTGTGTATCACAAAACGGATCAATGATGTGGAATTATACCGAAAAAGCTAAATTGAAAATGAAAAATTTTAATGAGGAGCAATTAAAAAAATATTTATCTAAAATAAGTGATGAAAATTTATATGATTATAATGTCTACCAAATAGAGGGAGAGGGAAAAAAATTATTTAGTGAAATTTCAGGTGACAAGAATACAATTATGGGACTACCTGTAGGCAAGATAAAGGAATACTTAAATAAACTATGATGATCTTTGTATGGTTTGCAGTATGTATAATATTCGCATTTGTTAATAAATTTTTAGGGGACTCAGGACATGCGCTCGAACTTTTTGCAATCCTGAGTGCAATAGCTCTTTTCCTTATAAGTAAATTAAAAGATAAAATTAAATTAACAAAATGAATAAGTATCTAGTTATTGGAAATCCAATTGAGCACTCTTTATCACCAACTCTTCATAACTATTGGCTAAAGATAAACAAAATTAATGCTGAGTATGATAAAAAATTAACAAATTTATCAGAACTAAGAAATTTAGTGGAGAGTATTAAAAATAATAAAATCAATGGCATGAACGTAACAGTTCCATTTAAAAAAGAGGTGATTAACTTTTTAGATGAATTAAGTCCAGAAGCTCAATATACAGATTCTGTAAATACAATTAGAAATTACAATGGCAAAATAATTGGTCACAATACTGACATTGCTGGGTTTGAACTTGGAATAAGACACATCAATTACAACGTAAATGATAAAAATATTTTAATATTAGGTGCTGGTGGTGTGGTCCCATCAATTATATATGCTCTGAAAAGATCTAATGTTAAAAAAATCTCTATTATGAACAGAACTATTAAAAAAGCAGAATTATTGAAAAAAAAATTCAATGATATAGAGATATTAAAATGGGGGTCAAATTACTCTTTTGACATGATTATTAATGCCACAAGCTTAGGATTAAAAAATGAGGACAAAATTAACCTGGAATTTGAAAAATTCGGAGAAAATAAATTTTTTTATGATGTTATTTACAACCCAAAAGAAACTAATTTTTTAAAAACAGCAAAAAAAAATAATAATAAAACCGAAAACGGAAAAATGATGTTCATTTACCAAGCTCACCAATCTTTTACATTGTGGCACGGAATAATGCCTGAAATTGACGATAAAGTTATTAAGTTAATAGATCAATGATTAAAATAGGTATACTTGGTGAAATCGGATCTGGTAAAAGTTTTGTAGCAAAAAATTTTTTGCTTCCATTATTTAATGCAGATTATGAAGTAATTAAAATCTACAAGTCAAATAAAAAGTGTTTTAGATTATTAAAAAAAAAATTTCCAAAAGATATCACAAATTTTCCAATAGATAAAAATGAGCTATCAAGATTAATTTTAAAGAAACAAAGTAATCTAAAAATTTTAGGAAATATTATTCACCCATTTGTTCAGGCAAATCTAAGAAAATTCTTAAAAAAAAATGTAAAAAGAAAAGCAATCGTTCTTGATATTCCATTGTTAGTTGAAAATAAATTATATGATAAAAGCACGATATTAGTTTATGTGGACGCAAGCAAAAAAAATATTACCAAAAAACTAATTAAAAGAGGAAATTTTAATTCTAAGATTTATAGAATTATGAAAAAGAGTCAAAAAACAAAAAAATTTAAAAAAAAAATAAGCAAATTTGTAATAAAAAATAATTTTAAATATAATGAAACAAAAAATAAAATAAAAAAAATTAAAAAAATTATATTAAAATGAAGGAAGTAATTTTAGACACTGAAACTACAGGTTTGTCAGTAAAAGAAGGTCACAGAATCGTTGAGATTGGATGTATTGAAATTGAAAATTTAATTCCCACAAAAGAAATTTTTCATTGCTATTTAAACCCTGAAAGAAAAGTTTCTGAAAGCGCTTATAATGTACACGGATATTCAGATAAATTTTTATCAGATAAAAAAAAATTTGTTGATATAGCAGATGAATTTTTAAATTTTATTAAAAATAAAAGAATTGTTATACACAACGCTGAATTTGATATTGCTCACCTCAATAATGAATTATCTTTAATTGGCCAAAGTCCGATTGATAAAAATTTTGTCATAGATACGTTAGAATTATCACGAGATAAATTTCCTGGATCAAGCAACAGTTTAGATGCTTTATGTAAAAGGTACAGAATAGATAATTCTCGCAGGGAAAAACACAACGCCTTGATTGACTGTGAATTATTGTCTAAAGTATATATAAATTTATTAGATCAAAAAGAACCATCTCTTAATTTTGGTGCGGATTTGCACATAGATTTAAACCACAAAACATTTAAATCTGATCAATACTCAAAAGTAGTAGTTAAAGCATCCGATCAGGAAGAAAGGCTACATAAAGATTTTTTAAGAACACATATGAAAAAAAATTTCTTTAATTAAGTCTCTCCATATATAATTTTTCAAAATCAACTCTTTTTTCAAACTTTACTCCTTTGAAACCTGAGTCATTGAGCAGTTTTAAAAATATTCCCTCAATTTTGGGGTAAATTTCTTTCTGAAGGTCACAAAGTAAAATTTTCTCTAATCTCTTCTTATCTTTTATATTTTCATTTATTCTCACAACAGAAGCATAATTTAATTCAAATATAGATTTCTTCTCACTGTTACTTTTATCCTTAAAGGATAATTTTGTGCTCACCTCTATCATTTTATTTTTGAGAGCTTTTGAATTTATATCTATCCCTAAATGATAGTTTTTTAAATTATCTCTTACAAATAAGAGAGTTTCTGCACTAGGAGTCTCAACAGATAAATCTTTTATAAATCCCAATAGTATTTCAAAATCTTTATTCATTTTTTATTCTCGTCAATATCTTCAAACTCACCTTCTATAAAATTCTTAGATTTGTGCTTTTGTTTATTTTTATAATTTTCGGTAACTCTTCCAAAAAATAATTTTCTTGTAGGAGGGAATATTAATAATATCCCGATAATATCTGTTGCAAATCCTGGTATAATCAACAATAAAGCCGCTATCGCTATCGCAGCTCCAGAAACTATTTCATATAAGGGAATTTCATTTTTCATTAATTGTGAAAGACCAGATTTTAAAGTATTAAATCCCTCAAATCTCGCATACCATATACCTAGAAGAGCAGTTATTATTATTAAAGCAATTGTGTTAAAGGCCCCAATTTCTGTGCCTATCTTAATAAAAAGATAGATTTCTATTAATGGAATTGCGATTATAAGTAATAAAACTGTGTTCATTTGTCTTTAATGTAATTTGTCAGTTGAAATTAAGCAACATAGTAAATATTATATTTAAATGAGTTATAGCTTTGAATATATAGATATCATACTTTTAGCAATGATTGCTGGATTTATTTTCTTAAGATTGAGGGGTATTTTAGGAAAAAAGACGGGTTATGAGGAGGATATTTCAACAAGTTTCCCACACGATTTTCAAGCAAAAGCATCCGAAAAAAAAATTGATGCAAATAATTTTGACGAAAAAGAAAAAAAAGAATTTCTAAAAGGAGCTAATATTGCCTATGAAACTATAATTACAAATTTTGCAAAAGGAAATTTAAAAGATATAAAATACTTACTAGATAAAAAAGTTTTTGATCAATTTAACGAGGCTGTAAACGAAAGAAATTCTAAAGGATTAACATCAGAGACTACATTTATTGGAATTAATTCCTCAAACGTAAAAGATCACAAACAAACAAATAATATATTCGAAGTTACAGTTGACTTTGTAAGTGAGATTATTTCAACAATCAAAGATAAAGAAAAAAAGATTATCTCAGGAAATCCCGATAAAATAAAAAAAGTCTATGATACTTGGAAATTTTCTAGAGATACTAACTCAAAAAACCCTAATTGGTTATTAGTTGATACTCAAGTTTAATTGAATAAAAAAATTTCAGATAAAGATAAACAGGATTGGGAGAATTTCATAAAAAGTTCTGATAAAGTCGAGAATAAAGATTTAGAATTAGAACAAATTGAAGAACTTAATGAAAAAACCTTAGACTTGCATGGTTTTAATCTTAGAGATGCAAATATTGCAGTTGGTAATTTGATTGTTTCCTCATACAACAAAGGATTAAAAAAAGTTAATATTATTACTGGGAAAGGCATGAGATCTAAAAGCTATAACGACCCTCATAAATCTGAAAAATTAAGTATATTAAAATATTCGGTTCCAGACTATATAAGAAAACAAGAAAACCTTATGAATAAGATTAAAAAAATTAATAATAGTGAAGTCGAGGACTTAAATAGTGGTAATTTTACCATATATTTAAAAAAAAAAAAATGAAGATAGACATTAGGGATAAAACAAAAAAAATAAATCAAAAATTAAAAGATAATATTATAAAAAATAAAGAGAGCCTTTCAAAAGTTAAGCATAACTTAGAGCTTAAAATTAAAAATTTTTTTGACTGGGTAAAAGGTGCAGAACTAGTTGAATTAGAAAAATGTGATACAAGTGATGACCCTGTAAGACCTGAGTTAAATAATGAATTTAGAACAAGTTATGGGAGAAAAATTTTCGGAGTAAAATACCAAAATGAAATCCATGCAGTTATGTGTTTTGCTTTTACGAATGAAATACCAAAAACTGTTGATGAATTGGATCGTTTAAGCAAAGACGCATTTCTTCAAAGCGCACACAGAGATCAAAAAGTTGGAAAAGTTGCTATAGCATATACTGTTTGGTCGAAAAAAAAAGGTGGTGGAAAGTTAATAGTAAAAGAAGTTTATAAAATGATAAAAAAATCCAATCATCTAAACAGATTAGTAACACTATCTCCACTAACTGAAATGGCAAGAAAATTTCATTTAAGAAACGGCGCTATAGAACTGCAAGTAAATGATGAAACCCAAAATTTTGAGTATAAAGTTATAAAATAAATTTAGATAGATCAGTGTTTTTTGAGAGTTCCCCTAAATTGTTATTTATATAATTCGAGTCTATAACAATTTTCTCACCTGCTTTATCTGTTGCTGTAAAGCTAATATCATCTAAAACTCTCTCTATTATTGTATGTAATCTTCTCGCACCTATATTTTCTACCGAGGAATTTACCTCTGTTGCTATGTTTGCTATTGTATTTATTCCATCCTCTGTAAACTCGAGTTCTACATTTTCTGTTTTAAGTAATGCTTTATATTGTTTGATTAAACTGTTATCTGGCTCCTTTAATATTCTTTTAAAGTCTTTACTTGTTAGCGGATCTAGTTCTACTCTTATTGGTAATCTTCCTTGAAGTTCAGGTAAGAGATCAGATGGTTTTGCTAATTGAAAAGCTCCAGAAGCTATAAACAAAATATGGTCAGTTTTCACAGGCCCATATTTGGTACTTACTGTAGTTCCTTCTATAAGAGGTAGCAAGTCTCTTTGCACACCTTCTCGAGAAACATCACCTCCAACTCTATCTGTTCTCGCAGATATCTTGTCAATTTCATCCAAGAAAACTATTCCATTGTTTTCTGTTGTATTTTTTGCAGATTTAATAATTTTGTCTTGCTCAATTAACTTATCAGACTCCTCGTTCATTAATATTTCATAAGATTCTTTTACACTCATTTTTTTTCTTTTAGGTTTGCCACCCATTGATTTCCCCAATACATCAGAAATATTTATCATTCCAATATTAGCACCTGGCATACCTGGAATTTCGAATGAAGGCATATTAGCATTCTCACTTATAGCAATTTCAATTTCGTTCTCATCGAGATCTCCATTTCTCAATCTTTTTCTGAAACTTTCTCTAGTAGCAACACTAGCTTTAGATCCAACAATGGCATCTAACACTCTGTCCTCAGCCAACTTTTGAGCTTGTGTCTTTACCTCTCTTCTTTTTTTAACCTTTTCCATAGAGATTGCTATTTCTAATAAATCTCTTACAATTTGTTCAACATCTCTTCCTACATAGCCAACTTCAGTAAATCTTGTTGCTTCAACTTTTACAAATGGAGCCTCCGCTAGTTTTGACAATCTTCTAGAAATTTCTGTTTTACCTACGCCAGTCGGTCCTATCATTAAAATATTTTTTGGCAAAACTTCGTCCTTCATATCTCCAGTTAATGCTTGCCTTCTCCATCTATTTCGTAAAGCTATTGCTACTGCTCTTTTTGCATTATTTTGTCCAACTACAAATCTATCTAATTCAGATACTATTTCTCTTGGAGATAAAGAATTTGCTAGATTTTCCTTTTTATTATTTTTATCAATCGGCTTTAATGTTGTGACGTTCGATTTTTCCATTAAACTTTTTCCATTTTTAAATTATTATTAGTGAAAACACATATATCTGATGCAACTTTTATGGCTTTTTTAGCAACTTCTTCTGCAGATAAATCTGTATCCATTAAAACTTTAGCAGCTGCTAATGCATAATTTCCGCCAGATCCAATGCCTATCACGTCACCCTCTGGCTCTAGTACATCACCTGTTCCAGATATAATAAAACTTTTTTCTTTATCCGCTACTGCCATGAGAGCCTCTAATCTTCTAAGATACTTGTCCGTTCTCCAATCTTTTGCTAACTCCACAGCAGATCTTGAAAGATTGCCTGCATGCTTTTCTAATTTTGACTCTAATCTTTCAAATAAAGTCAAAGCGTCGGCTGTTGATCCTGCAAATCCTGCAACAACATCCCTTTTTTCAATTCTTCTTACTTTTTTAGCTGTGCTTTTA
>CEQL01141303.1_pt1 | contig 9995 bp, 10 predicted proteins | sample 356281 | NCBI WGS metagenome assembly CEQL01 (sample SAMEA2621203, study PRJEB7988) | marine metagenome | biome: marine biome (ENVO:00000447); feature: surface water layer (ENVO:00002042); material: "saline water (ENVO:00002010), including plankton (ENVO:xxxxxxxx)" | depth 5 m
AAAAAAAAGGATCAATGTTAAAAAAATATTAAACCTTGATGATGTAATAAAAAAACCGTACGCGAAAGTAACTATCGAGCTTAAAAACAACTATAACCTTGATGAAATAAAGGAACTACTATCCAATAAAGGTGAAACTGAAATTAATTTAGTGATTAGAGATAAAAATAAACAAGCTTTTTATCTACTTCAGGAAACAAGAAAATTTGACCTAAATCAACTTAAAGCTTTAAAAGCTAAGGAATATGTAGAAAAAATAACAGTTTAGACAGTTGATTTTTTGAATTGATTGTATATATGTGATGATTATTTCGCACACAGTATCAAGGGCATTGCCCTACCGGTCCGATTTATTGGAATAACTGTGGTGGATTAACCGGAAAAAAACATGAACGTACCAAAAGTAGATATTAAACAATTATTAGAAGCAGGTGTGCACCTTGGTCACAAGACATTAAGGTGGAATCCAAAAATGAAAAAATATATTTTTGGAGAAAAAAATTCAATCCATATTATAGACTTAACCCAAACAGTTGATTTTATTAAAAATGCATTAGTTCAAGTTCATAAAACAATCTCAAGTGGTGGGAAGTTACTAGTTGTATCAACAAAAAAACAAGCTTCAGAACAAGTTAGTGATTTAGCAAAGGAAACAGGCCAGTATTACGTAAATTACAGATGGCTTGGAGGAATGTTAACGAATTGGAATACTATTCAAAATTCTATTAAGAGACTTAAAAAATTAGAAGATCAATTATCAAAAGAAAATTTAGGTTTTACAAAAAAAGAGATATTAAAATTTGGTAAGGAGAAAGAAAAATTACAAAGATCTCTAGGCGGGATTTCGCAAATGAAAAAAACGCCTGATTTGATTTTTATTATTGATACAAATATCGAGTCATTAGCTGTAGCTGAGGCTAAAAAATTAGGTATACCAATAATAGCTGTGCTTGACACAAATTCTGACCCTACTGGCATTGATTATCCAATACCAGGTAATGACGATGCTAGAAGATCTATAAATTTATATTGTGAACTATTAAAAAACACTATTAAAGATGCAGAAAAATTTATAAAAGGATCTGAAGAAAAAACTGAAGAAAAACCATCTAAATTAAAAAAAAAATAATCTAAATTACTGTTAAATGTCAAATAAAGATTTACTAGACAATATAAAAAAACTTAGAGAAATGACTGGAGTTGGATTTAAAGATTGTAAATTAGCTTTGGACGAGACTAAAGGTGATATAGATAAATCTGTTGAGTTTTTAAGAAAAAAAGGAATAGCTAAGGCTTCAAAAAAAATGAGTAGAACAGCTTCGGAAGGTCTAGCTTTAGTTAAAGAAATGGAAGGCGAAATATCATTAATTGAGGTAAATAGTGAGACAGACTTTGTTGCAAAAAATCGAGATTTTATTAATTTTTGTAAGGAACTTTCGGAAATAAACTTTAGAAATAAAAGTGATTTAGATAAATTAAAAAATGAAAAAATGGCAAACGGAATTTCAGTTAATGACAATCTAGTAAACTTAATTGCAAAAATTGGAGAAAAAATAACGATTAGACGAGCAATTTTTTTTGATAAATCAAATGGGTCTAACTTTAGTTATGTGCATTCAGCTATAGAAAAAGGGATTGGTAAAATAATTTCAATCGTTAAATTGAAAGGAATATCAGTTGGAAAAAACGAACAAATTGGAACTAAGATTGCTATGCATATCGCAGCATCTAATCCATTAGCAATAGATGAAACTAATATAGATAAAAAAATCGTAGAAAAAGAGCTTGAGATAATTAAAGCAGAAATTACAAATTCAGGTAAACCTATAGAAATGGCTGAAAAAATATCAAAAGGAAAAATATCAAAATTTTTAAAAGATAACTCACTTTTAAGTCAAATATGGATAATGGATCCAAAGAAAAATGTTTCAGAAATATTAAAAGAGAATTCAGCAGATAAACCACTACAAGTTTCAGATTTTATTAGATATAAAGTTGGTGAAGGAGTTTAAAAGTGAGTGCCGAATTTAATGAAAAAAATTATTCATCTAAAATGAATAAAAGCGTTCAATCTTTAAAAAAAGATATTTCATCATTAAGAACAGGTAGAGCTAATACTAATATGTTAGACATGATTAAAGTAGATGTATATGGACAATTAATGCCCATAGATCAATTAGCAACCGTGAGTGTACCTGAACCAAGATTAATTTCAGTCCAAGTTTGGGATAAAGCCAACACTAGCTTGATAGAAAGTGCTATTCAAAAATCCGAATTAGGAATAAACCCTCAATTGGATGGTCAAATACTAAGATTAAGAATTCCTGAACTCACTGAGGAGAGAAGAAAAGAATTTATTAAAATTCTAAAAAATATGGGTGAAAAAGGAAAAGTAGCAATAAGAAATATTAGAAGAGAGGCAAACGAGGATCTTAAAAAAAAACTTAAAGAAAAAGTAATATCTGAGGACGAAAATAAAAATTTTGAAAAAAATATTCAAAAACTTACAGACTCTACAATTGAAGACATCGATAAAATCTTAAAAGATAAAGAAAAAGAGATTATACAAATATGAACAATCTTAGCCATGTCGCCTTCATTATGGATGGCAATGGTAGATGGGGTATCAAGAAGGGAAAAGGTAGAAACTTTGGTCATCTTCAAGGTATCGAAACAGTAAAAAAAGTTGTAGAAAGTTCAATCAAATTAAAAATTCCAATAGTAACATTTTATGTTTTTTCATCAGAAAATTGGAAAAGACCTAAAAAAGAAATAAATTTTTTATTTAAATTAATTAAAACTTATTTTTCAAAAGAAATTAAAAATATTATAAACCAAGGATTAAAAATAAATATTTTTGGTGAATTGAATAAGTTACCTTTGGAAATTAGATCCACTCTGATAAAAACTATGAATTTAACAAAAAAAAATAAAAGGATCTCAGTTAATCTCGCTATAAATTACGGTGCAAAAAATGAAATATTAAATGCAGCAAAAAAAATAAAAAAAAAAATAAACCATAAAAATTTTGAAAAAAATCTTTATACTCATAATTTACCTGATCCAGACGTTTTAATAAGAACAGGTGGTCACAAAAGGTTAAGTAACTTTATGCTTTGGCAAATGGCTTATACAGAGTTATTTTTTTTAAATAAGCTGTGGCCTGATTTTAACTCGAGCGATTTGTTAAAAATTGTAAAATGTTATAAAAAAATCAAAAGAAATTTTGGAGAAGTATGAATTCTTTAGAGTTAAAAAATAGATTTACAACTTCTTTGATTTTATTATTTATAATTTACTTAATAATAAAAAGTAATTTATTTTTAGTCTATATAGTAATTATATTCGCCGTTCTCTCACTAATTGAATTTTTTAATTTAACTAAAAGAGCAATAAAAAATAATTTCTTAAAAATACTATCAAACAGTATATTTTTAATTTACTTATCGGTATTTAGTATTTTTTTTTCATATTTTGCAATCTATATTCAGACAAAAATAATTTTGTTTATACTTTTATTCGGCTGCATAGGATCTGATATTGGTGGTTACATATTTGGTAAAATTTTAAAGGGACCAAAATTAACTAAGATCAGTCCTAAGAAAACTATTTCTGGATCAATTGGTTCATTTTTATTTACTTTTTTAATAATTGGAAGTTTTATGTTTTTCCTAACAAATAAAATTAATCTTGGTATATTATTATTAAGTATAGCAACATCTTTTGCATGCCAGATTGGCGATTTATTCTTCTCATTTTTAAAAAGAAAAGCAAAAATAAAAGATACTGGAAAGTTTTTGCCAGGACATGGAGGGATATTAGATAGACTGGATGGAATATTGTTAGGTATCCCTGTTGGGTACTTAACCTTAATAATTTTACACGTATGAGAATAAAAATATCAATTTTAGGATCAACTGGTTCAATAGGATCAACTACACTTAAGATAATAGATAAAAAAAAAAATTTATTTTCAATAAATTTATTATCAGCAAATAAAAATTTTGGATTAATTAGTAAACAAATTAAAAAATATAAACCTAAATTATTTGTCGTGACAAATAAAAAAATTTTTTTAAAAATCAAAAAAAAATTTATTAATAGTAAAACAAAAATTTTAGAAGACTTTAATAAAAAAAAACTTATTAAATCTGACGTTGTAGTTAGTTCTATTCCCGGTTTAGCAGGGCTTGAACCTACATTGAGAATGATTAAAATTAGTAAAAAAATTTTAATAGCTAATAAAGAGGCAATAATCTGTGGATGGGATTTAATTAAACAATCAGCTAAAAAAAATAAAACTAAAATTATACCAATTGATTCAGAACACTTTTCTATTTTAAAACTTCTCGAAGAACATAGAATTAAAGATATTAAAAAAATATATATTACAGCATCTGGTGGCCCATTTTTAAATTACTCTCAGAGACAACTAAAGTCCATTACACCGGAACATGCATTAAGACATCCTAAATGGAAAATGGGAAAAAAAATATCAATAGACTCATCAACTTTGATGAATAAATTACTTGAAATTATTGAAGCCCAAAAATTATTTGATATACCAAATTACAAATTAGATATTTTAATTCATCCCAATTCACTTGTTCATGCAATTTTAGAATTAAAAAATGGAATGTATAAATTTATCTATCACGATACCACAATGATTATACCTATCGTTAATGCTATATTTGAAAAAAATTTAAAAATTGATGATTTTTATAAAAAGAAAAAATCTAATAAATCACCAATAGAAAATTTACAGTTTTTAAGTGTTAACAAAAAAATTTTTCCTGTATATTCATTAAAAAATAGAGTTAATGAATTCAGTTCCACTCCAATTATAATAAATGCTGCGAATGAGTTATTAATTGACTTATTTCTTAAAAAAAAGATTGATTATTTAGATATTTCAAAGACCATTATGAAGATTATGAACGATAGAAATTATAAAAAATATGCTATAAGGAATGCAAGAAATTTTCGAGAAATTAATATCATCGATAAATGGACAAAAAAAACGACTATGGCAAAGTTAAAAATATATGTTTAAAAAAAAATACATAACATTAGCTTTAACTTTTATTTTGGCATTTTGCTCTACTTTAAAAGCTGAGATAGTTAAAGAATTGGTCATAGAGGGAAATAATAGAATTTCAGAAGAAACTATAAAATTATACGGTGAAATTGAATTAAACAATGATTATTCTGAAATCCAATTAAACCAAATTATTAAAAATTTATACTCAACAAATTTTTTTAGAAAAATTGACGTCAAAATTAAAAATAATATTTTAAGAATATCAGTTGAAGAATATCCAGTTATAAATCAATTAATATTTGTGGGAGAGAAAAAAAAAGCTTATAGAGAAGAAGTTAAAAAACTGATGAGACTGAAAGAGAAGCAATCATTTGTTAAATCTTTCTTGGTTAAAGACATTGAAACAATAAAACAACTTTATTCATCATTAGGTTATAATTTTGCTGAAGTAGATGTAAAAGTTAAAGACATAGATAAATCAAATTTAGACTTATTGATAACTCTTAATCGTGGAGAGAAAACTAAAATAACCTCAATAAATTTTGTTGGGAACAAGAAAATTAGAACTAAAAGGTTAAGAGACGTTATAGCAAGCGAAGAAGATAAATTTTGGAAAGTTCTTTCAAAGAATACTGCGCTTAGTGAAAATTTAATTAATCTAGATCAAAGACTTTTAATAAATTATTATAAATCGATAGGTTTTTATAATGTAAAATTAAAATCTAACTTTGCACAAATAAATCAGTCCGGAAGTGCTGATTTAGTATATACCATTGAAGAAGGAAATAGATATATAATTGATAAAATTTCAACAAATGTAGAGAAAGTTTTTGATAAAAAGATTTTTTTTCCACTTAATAAAGAGTATAAAAAATATACAGGTGAATACTACTCACCTTTCAAAATTAAACAACTACTAGAAGAAATAGATTTATTAATTGAAGAAAATAATCTTCAATTTGTAGAACATAATGTTGAAGAAATAGTTAAACAAGACACGATAAATATTGTCTTTAATATTTTCGAAGGAGAGAAAAATTTAATTGAAAGAATTAATATTACAGGAAATTATGCAACTAATGAAGATGTGATTAGAAGTGAACTTATTTTAGATGAAGGTGACCCTCTTACACAAATAAATTTAGATAAATCAATCTCACAAATTAAAGCCAGAAGACTATTTAAAAATGTGAAGTACAAAGTATCAGAGGGAAGTGAAAATAATTTAAAAATTATTGATATTTCTGTCGAAGAACAGCCTACTGGAGAAATTGGTGCAGGTGCAGGTATAGGAACCTCTGGTGGAACTATAGCTTTTAATATTAAGGAGAATAACTGGCTTGGAGAGGGAAAGGGTCTAGCATTTGATGTCCAATTAGATGAAGAATCTATAGCTGGCGATCTAACATTTACAGATCCGAATTATGATTTTTTAGGAAATTCTTTATTTTACAGATTATCTAGTGAAAGAAATGACAAACCAAATCAAGGTTACGAAAACTCTGTCGTTTCAGCATCTACTGGAACTAGTTTTGAACAATATAGAGATATAGATGTTTCACTCTCTTTATCAGCTAGTTATGACGATCTTACTACAGTTGATAGCGCTTCAGCTTCATTAAAAAAACAATCAGGAGCATTCAGTGAGTTTGCTGGAAGTTATGGCTTTACTTACGATAAAAGGAACAGGGCTTTTATGCCTACTAGTGGATCTATTATTAGCTTTAATCAAAGCCTTCCTATTTATGCAGACAGATCTTTTATTTTAAACACATTAACAGGGAGTAAATACCATTCTTTCAACGAAAACGTTGTTGGATCTGGAAAGTTTTTTTTATCAAGTGTTAATGGTTTAGGTGATGATGATGTTAGATTAAGTAAAAGAAGAGGTTTAAGTAGTAAAAGATTAAGAGGTTTTGAGAAAAATAAAGTCGGTCCTGTTGATGGAGGCGATCACATCGGTGGAAATTACGCTGCAGCAATTAATTTTGGAGCTAATTTGCCAAATTTACTGCCTGAGGATACTAACGCAGATATTGAATTATTCTTGGATTTTGGGAATATTTGGGGAGTAGATTATGATAGCTCAATAGATAATAGCAACAAAGTAAGGTCGTCAACAGGCGTAGCTATGAACTGGATTTCACCGATTGGACCTTTGAGTTTTGTTTTATCACAAGACTTATCAAAAGCAGATACTGATGAAACTGAAAGTTTTTCTTTTAATTTAGGTACAACTTTCTAAGTTTATGAAATTTAAAAATTTTTTTATAGTTTTAATTATTTTTTTTGCAACTCAGAATTATCTATCAGCTAGTACAGTATATTACTTAGATTTTAAATCGATTTTAAATGAGAGTGTTGCTGGGAAAAAAGCTCAGGAAACTTTGAAAAAAAAATTAGATCAAGGAATAAAAAATATTGATTCTAAAACAAAAAAGATCCTCGATGAAGAAAAGAAATTAATCGAGCAAAAAAAAATTATTTCTACCGAAGAGTATAAAAAAAAGGTCACAGAGTTAAGAAAAGATGTCGAGGAGCTAAAAAATCAAAGAGGAAAACTTTTAAAAGGAATTGCAGCTAAAAGATCTAAAGCTAGAAAAGATCTACTTAAAGTCTTAAACCCTATTCTAGAGAAATATATGATAGAAAATAAGATACAAATGGTTATCGATAAAAAAGATGTTTTATTAGCCGATGATAAATTAAATATAACAAGCAAAATCATGGAATTATTAAATAAAAATTTAAAAACAATTAATATTGAATAAATTTGAATGGGTTCAAATTTTTTTTTTAAAAAAAAAAATATAAACATTGGGAAAATTTTTCCACATCTAAAAAAAAAGGAAAATTTTATAGTAAATGGAATAAGGCCTTTAAAACATGCTCAAAAAAACGATATAACTTTTTTTGACTCTATTTCTTACCTTTCTGATCTTAAAAAATCAAAAGCTAAAATTTGTATAACTAATGAAAAATTAAAAAAATACTTACCAAAAAATTTAGAGTTAATAGTCGTAAAAAATGTTTTATTTGAATTAGCGAAAATAACAAAATTAATATATCCATCTACTGATATTGACTATCCAGATTTGACTTTAAAAAAACCTTCAAAAAAGAAATATAAATCTGTTAAATTTGGAAATAATGTTTTAATTGGTAATGAAGTTAAAATAGGTAAAGATTGTATATTAGGCTCTAATACTATTATTGAAAGCAATGTAGTTTTAGGAAAAAATTGTATTATTGGATCTGGGGTAATTATTAAAAACTCAATTATTGGAGATGAAGTTGTGATTCAAGATAACTGTAAAATAGGTCAAAAAGGTTTTGGTTTTATACCAAACAAAGATAAAAATATTAAATTTCCTCATATAGGAAAGGTAATTATCAAAAATAATGTGGAAATTGCATCTGGTTGCACAATTGATAGAGGTTCGATAGACGATACTATAATTGGTAAGAACACATATATAGATAACCAGGTACATATTGCTCATAACGTTAATATTGGAGATAATTGTATGATAGCTGGACAAGTTGGTTTTGCTGGTAGTGCAAAAATTGGAAATAACGTTTCTATCGGCGGGCAAGCCGGAATTTCTGGTCACTTAAATATCGGAAATAATTCTCGTATTGGTGGTGGCAGTGGAGTAGTTAAAGATGTTAAAGATAACGAAATAGTAATGGGTTATCCTGCTGTTTCTTTAAAAGAATTTTTAAAAAAAAATAAAAAAAATAATGAGTAAAACTGAATTAGATAAAAAAGCTATTCAATCTTTATTGCCACATAGGGAGCCAATGTTATTAATTGATAAATTAATTAATATTGTTCATTTAAAATCTGCAACGGCAATTATGTATGTTAAGAAAAATGGATTTTATGTTCAAGGACATTTTCCAGATCAACCTGTTATGCCAGGAGTATTAATTGTTGAAGCTTTTGGTCAAGCAGCAGCAGCTTTAACTGCTCATGGAATTGATCCTAAAGAATATGCAAACAAATTAGTTTATTTGATGAGCGTAGATAAAGCTCGATTTAGGAGTCCAGTAATACCAGATTGTGAACTTTGTTTGGAAATTGAGGCTATTAGATCTCATGGTAGAGTTTGGAAATATAAAGGAATAGCAAAAGTAAATGAAAAAAGGATGGCAGATGCAGAGTGGTCAGCCACTATAGTGGATAGAAAAGAATGATACATAATTCGAGTGTAATTGATAAAAAAGCTAAATTGTCTAAGACAGTTAAAATTGGTCCGTTTTGTTATGTTGGACCTGAAGTAGAATTGTCTAATAATGTTGAATTAGTCTCAAATGTACATATTGAAGGTAATACAAAAATAGGAAAAGGGACTAAAATTTTTCCTTTTGCATCTATAGGAACCCAACCTCAAGATCTTAAATTTAGGAATGAAAAAAATAGTTTATCAATAGGTGAAAATAATATTATTAGAGAATACGTAACAATTAATCCTGGCACCGAAGGTGGTGGTTCTAAAACCATAATAGGAAACAATTGTTTGTTTATGATTTCATCACACATCGCTCACGATTGCAAAATTGGAAATAATGTTATAATTGCTAATAACGTACCATTAGGTGGACATGTTACTATAGAAGACTCAGTCGTTATCGGTGGTAATTCTGCAGTACAACAATTTACAAGAATAGGACGCCTAGCAATGATAGGTGGAATGACAGGAGTGCTTAAGGATGTAACACCTTTTGGTTTATCAATTGGAAACAGAAACTACCTTCAAGGTATAAATCTCATTGGTTTGCGGAGGAAAAAATATGATAATAAAAAAATAATGGGATTAGATAAGGCTTATAAGGAAATTTTCTCTTCCAAAAATCTATACGAAAATCTAAGTAAAATTAATGGTGAGTATAAAGACAACGAGCTCGTCTCAGAAGTCATAAGATTTATTGAGAAAGATAAAAAAAG